>ENA-UOYA01002457-UOYA01002457.1-activated-sludge-metagenome-genome-assembly--contig:-NODE-2457-length-17864-cov-6.074288_pt1 | contig 17864 bp, 14 predicted proteins | sample MGYA00238163_ERZ764804 | MGnify/ENA primary metagenome ERZ764804 (study PRJEB28919, sample SAMN05720223) | activated sludge metagenome | isolation source: Anaerobic digester | place: Hong Kong... | reverse complement strand
CTGCCATAACCGCGCCTGTTCCGTAACCTGCTAAAACGTAATCGCCAATCCAAACCGGAATTGGTTCTTTGGTAAACGGATGTTCGGCAAACGCACCGGTGAACACTCCAGAAATGGTTTTTACATCTGCCATTCTTTCACGTTCTGAACGTTTTGCTGTAGCTTCAATGTATGCATCAACTGCTGTTTTTTGTTCTGGAGTTGTGATTTGTGAAACTAATTCGTGTTCTGGTGCTAAAGTCATAAACGTTACTCCAAAAATGGTATCAGGTCTTGTAGTAAATACATCTATTTTATGTTGTGTTCCCTCGACTGCGCTCGGGATGACATTAAACGAAACTGAAGCTCCAACTGATTTTCCAATCCAATTTCGTTGGCTTTCTTTTAAACTTTCTGTCCAATCGATGGTTTCTAAACCTTGCAATAAACGTTCGGCATAAGCAGAAATTCGCATTGACCATTGTGTCATTTTCTTACGAATAACCGGATGTCCGCCGCGTTCTGAAACACCATTTACGATTTCGTCATTGGCTAAAACCGTTCCTAATGCTGGACACCAGTTTACTTCGGTTTCTGCCAAATAAGTTAATCTATATTGTAAAAGTATTTTTTGTTGTTCATCTGATGAAAACGAATTCCATTGAGAAGCTGTGAAAATTTCAACGTTATCATCACAAACGGCATTTACTTTTGCATTTCCATCTTTTTCAAAAATTGAAATTAAAGTCGAAATATCTTCAGCTTTATCCGAATCGTTGTCGTACCACGAATTGAATAACTGAATAAAAATCCATTGAGTCCATTTGTAATAATCAGGATTTGAAGTACGCACTTCTCTACTCCAATCAAACGAAAAACCAATTTTATCCAATTGTTCACGGTAACGCGCAATGTTTTCACGTGTCGTTTTTTCCGGATGTTGCCCGGTTTGAATCGCATATTGTTCGGCTGGCAAACCAAACGAATCGTAACCTTGTGGATGCAACACATTGAACCCTTTGTGACGTTTGAATCTTGCTACAATATCGGAAGCAATATAACCCAGCGGATGACCAACGTGTAATCCTGCACCGCTTGGATAAGGAAACATATCCAAAACATAATATTTTGGTTTAGCCTCACCTAACCTCTCCAAAGGAGAGGAATTATCACTGGATGGATTTGATGCAGCAAATGTTTTGTGTTCTGCCCAATATTTTTGCCATTTGGCTTCGATTTCGTTGTGGAAGTATTTCATTATATTCAGTTTTTAGCCTCAGTTTTTAATAAAATCTATATTCTGCTTACTGCGACTAAGGCTACGTACTTAAAATTAAGGTGCAAATTTACATTTATTATAAGAAAGTTAAAACTTTGTTCGTTATAAAGGATAAAAACAATTTTCTTTTTTATTTTTACGGCATAAAATCTTTTGTATGGCATCCAATTTTGAGAAATTCCAAAAACGCAGAGTTATTACTTCCTATTTTTCGGTGGTATTAAGTGTTTTTTTAGTACTATTTTTACTTGGAGCATTAGGACTTTTTGTAATCAATTCTAAGAGAATTTCTGATAATTTCAAGGAAGATATTGTGATGACTGTTTTCTTTAAAACAGAAGCAAACGACTCCATCATCAAGGCTTTTGATGCTGAGTTAAAAACGGCAAAATTTGCCAAAGATTTTGAATATGTTTCAAAAGAAAAAGCAGCTCGCGACCATCAAAAAGTTTTAGGCGAGGATTTTATGCAGTTTCTTGGCGTAAATCCGTTGCAAAATTCATTTGATGTTCATCTGAAAGCTGAATATGTTACTCGCGAAAGTTTTGCCAAAATTGAAAATCGCTTACGCAAAAATGAGATGGTTGCAGATGTGGTGTATGACAAACAATTGTTGACATTGGTAAACGATAATGTGAAACAAATCAGTATGTGGATATTGATTATCAGTGGAATTTTTGCTTTTATATCAGTAGTTTTAATCAATAGTTCCATGCGATTATCAATCTATTCCAATAGATTTATTATCAAAACGATGCAGTTGGTAGGTGCTACAAAATCGTTTATCAGAAAACCATTCATCATGCGAAGTATTTATCTTGGGTTGATTGGTGCTGTGATGGCAGTTATAGCATTAATTGGAGTTTTGTTTTACATTCAAACCAATTATCCTAACCTTGATATTCTAAAAGACGTTGTTTTAACTTCATTGGTATTGCTCGGTGTATTAGTCCTTGGAGCTCTTATTCCATGGATAAGTACATTTTTTGCAACGCAACGTTTTCTTAATTTAAGAACTGACGATTTATACTAAAAAATATTTTTATGAAAGGAAGTGATCACAAACCTGATTTTTTGTTTGACAAAGTAAACTACAAAATTCTTTTAGTAGGATTGGCAGTTATAGCTATTGGATTCCTGTTGATGTCTGGTGGTGGAAGTGATAATCCGAAAGTCTTTAATGAATCAGTTTTTGATTTTAGAAGAATAGGACTCGCACCAACAGTTGTTCTATTGGGTTTCGGAATCACTATCTATTCTATTTTTAAAAAGAGTAAATAGTGATTAGTAACTAGTGATTAGTAAAAATCACTGTTGACTATCTACTCCACACTAACTACTTTCAATAAACACATGGATTTCATTCAAGCAGTTCTTATCGCAATAGTAGAAGGTTTAACAGAATATTTACCTGTATCTTCTACGGCACACATGATTTTTACAAGCTCATTTTTTGGTATTCAAAGTGATGATTTTGTAAAATTATTTCAAGTTTCCATTCAGTTTGGTGCAATACTAGCAGTTGTGGTGTTATACTGGAAAAAATTCTTTGATTTTTCAAAAATAAACTTCTATGTAAAACTCGCATGTGCTGTAATGCCAGCGCTAATTTTAGGAAAATTATTTGATGACAAAATTGAAGCCGTATTAGAAAAACCAATTCCCATTGCCATTGTTCTTATAATTGGTGGAATTATTCTTTTGTTTATAGATGGAAGATTTCATTCCCCAACGGTAACAAATGAAGAAGATATTACCATAAAAAAAGCGGTAACTATAGGATTTTGGCAATGTCTTGCCATGATGCCAGGAACAAGCAGAAGTGCTGCATCAATTATCGGTGGAATGCAACAAGGTTTAACCCGTGAAACAGCCGCCGAATTTTCTTTTTTCTTGGCTGTGCCAACCATGCTTGCAGTAACTTGTTATTCGGTTTTTTTAAAAACTTATGAAACTTCACAAATGAAGGGTTACGAATTAATTCTAAAAACCAATGAAAATTTAAAAATGTTTATCATTGGGAATATTGTAGCTTTCATTGTAGCGCTTATTGCTATTAAATTTTTCATTGGAGTCATCAAAAAATTTGGTTTCAAACCTTGGGGTTATTACCGAATTATTGCTGGAGTTATTCTTTTGGTTTACTTTTCACTTGTAAAATAATTTCATTTGAAAACAGCTGAAGATTTTCAAAATGGTCAAATAATTTTGATTGATAAACCACTCATTTGGAGTTCGTTTCAAGCGGTTAATAAGTTGAAATATATTCTTAAACGAAAGTATAACCTTCCAAAGAAATTTAAAATTGGACATGCGGGAACTCTTGATCCTTTGGCAACAGGTTTACTTATCATTTGCACAGGAAAATTTACGAAAAAAATCACCGAAATTCAGGCGCAAACCAAAGAGTATACAGGAACAATAACCGTTGGAGCAACCACACCAAGCTATGATTTGGAAACAGAAGTTGATGCAAATTTTCCAATAAACCATATTGACGAAGAATTGATACAACAAACCGCCAAAAATTTTATTGGCGAAATAGATCAAAAACCGCCTGTTTTTTCTGCCATCAAAAAAGATGGGAAACGATTGTACGAACACGCTCGTGCAGGTGAAGAAGTAGAAATTCAATCGAGAAAAACTACTATTTACGAATTTGAAATAACCCGAATTGCCTTACCCGAAATAGATTTCAGAGTTCAATGTAGCAAAGGAACATACATTCGTTCGCTGGCTTTTGATTTTGGCGTTGCACTAAAGTCTGGCGCACATTTAACCGCTTTGCGAAGAACAAAAATTGGTGATTACTCAGTTGAAAATGCTGTTACTCCAGAGATTTTTGAGAAAGAAGTTTTGTCTCAATAGCTTCCAAAATTTCATTTTGCGTACTCAATCCTTTGTCATGCAGATACCAAAGTTGTAATTCGGTTTTTGCAGTTTCATCAACTATTCCATGTTGAGCTTTATAATCAAGTATAAGCTTTTTTGCTCCATTTGGTCTTGGTCCAAAGTCGGTTATAAACTCTAAAGTATCCTTGTCTAAAACAATTAATTTGGGTATTGAACGCGTTCCATTAGTCAAAAACAATTGCATTAATTCATCATTTTCATCTCTAAAAACTATTCGCAAATTAATTTTTGTGTTTTGTTCTGCCATTTTGTTTATAACTGGTAAAATTTGAGCAGCATCTCCACACCAACCTTCGGAGATAACTAACCAGATTTGCTCATTTTCTAGCTGTTTCAATTTCTCTACATTTTCAGTTGGAATACTTATCGTTTTATCCAATCTGTTCATTCTTGTATCGTTGAGTTCACTATAGTGCAACAACGCTTCTGACTGCTCTGAACCGCTTGATTTTCCTTGAGATAACAAAGACTTTAATAAAGTTCTATATTCAATATATGAATGGCTTTTTTCTATGCTTTTTCTGAAAATTTCCTGATTTTTCATTTCCTTTTTTATTTGGAACAAAATTAATCATAAAATAAAATTTTCACAGTAATAATTGTTACAGTCATATTATATTGGAGAATGTTTCTAAAAACAATCGCTTTAAAATTCTGTCCCATTTTTTTTGAGCTAGAAATAATTATATTTGCAACACTAAAAACCTAATCACATAAGATGAAATACAAAAGAATTCTTCTAAAACTAAGTGGTGAAGCACTAATGGGCGACAGGCAGTATGGAATTGACCCGAAAAGACTAGCTGAATATGCAGATGAGATTAAAGAAATTCACGATAGAGGAGTAGAAATTGCCATAGTTATTGGTGGTGGAAATATTTTTAGAGGAGTTGCTGGCGCAAGTAATGGAATGGATAGAGTTCAAGGCGATTATATGGGAATGCTTGCAACTGTCATAAATGGTATGGCATTACAAGGAGCTTTGGAGGACAAAGGCATGCTTACTAGATTACAAACAGCATTGAAAATAGAAGCTATTGCTGAACCTTACATCAAAAGAAGAGCTGTTCGTCATCTAGAAAAAGGAAGAATTGTAATTTTTGGAGCTGGAACTGGAAATCCATATTTTACAACCGATACAGCTGCTGTATTGCGTGGTGTGGAAGTAAATGCAGATGTAATCCTTAAAGGAACTCGTGTGGATGGTGTTTATGACTCTGATCCTGAAAAAAATGAAAATGCTATCAAATTTGACAATATAACATTTGATGAAGTGCTTTCAAAAGGATTGAATGTCATGGATACAACAGCATTTACGCTTAGTCAAGAAAATTCACTTCCAATAGTGGTTTTTGACATGAATAAAAAAGGAAACTTACTTAAAATTTGTAAAGGAGAAAATATAGGAACAGTCGTTAATGTTTAATTGACTAAAAAACAAAAACAATGGAAGAAATAAACTTTATAATAGACGAAACAAAAGAAGCTATGAGCAACTCTGTTGGTCATCTTGAAAAGACTTTCCTCAACATTAGAGCAGGAAAAGCTTCTCCTCAAATGCTTGGCGGTGTTTTTGTAGATTACTACGGTTCTCAAACACCTCTTTCACAAGTTGCTAATGTTAATGTTCCAGATGCGAGAACTATCACAATCACGCCTTGGGAAAAAAGCATGTTGCAGCCAATTGAAAAAGCAATTATGATTGCAAATCTTGGTTTTAACCCTATGAATAATGGTGATAATATTATCATCAGTGTTCCACCATTAACAGAAGAAAGAAGAAAGGAATTAGTAAAACAAGCAAAAGCGGAAGCTGAGGATGCAAAAGTAGGTGTTAGAAACCATAGAAAAGATGCTAACACTGAAATAAAAAAATTAGAAAAAGATGGTGCTTCTGAGGATTTGTGCAAAAAAGCTGAAGAAGATATTCAAAAACTAACAGATACTTACATCAAAAAAATTGACGAACATTTGTCAATTAAAGAAGCAGAAATCATGAAAGTGTAACTTTGTTAATTCAATATTAAAATCCGCCTTGTGCGGATTTTTTTATTCCTATTTTTGTCAAAACTATTTTTTGATGAAATACCTCTTGCCATTATTGTTTTGTATCTGCTTGACTTCTCAAGCTCAAATACAGATAAATGGTATTGTAAAAAATAGCATCACCAAAAAACCACTTCCTTTTGCAATTCTAAAATTTGAAGACAATACTCAAATATTTTCCGATGTAAATGGAAAATTTTCTGTGAAATGCTCATCGTCTAACACTTTTTTTAGCATCTATTTTTTAGGCTTTGAAACACAAAAAAAGGAAATTAATAATCAGCACTTTTTTACTATTTTCTTGAACCCGAAAACCGAAAATTTAAAAAATATTGAAATAGAAAACAATGACAGAGCCAACGCTATCCTAAAAAAAGTTTTCGAAAACAGAAAGAAAAACAACCCTTTTGAGAAGCTAAACTCTTTTCAGTTTGATGGTTATAACAAACTAATGGTTACTGCAAATCCTGACTCAATTACAGGAAAAATAGATAGCATTTATAATAAAACAGATAATGGTATTGAATTTTCAAAAATTGACTCGTCTGGATATAAATTCAAGAAAATTATTGACAAACAACACCTTTTTTTAGCCGAAAAAACATCTGAGTTTTTGTATCTGAAACCCGTTTTCAAAGAGGTGATAACTGGAGCAAAAATGGCTGGTTTTAAAGAACCTTTTTATGAATATTATGGGTTCAACTTGCAATCTTTTTCAATCTATGATAACAAATATGAACTATTCGAAACAAGATATATCAGCCCAATTGGTAATCGATACAAAAAAGAATATCATTATAAAATCATTGATACAACGTTTATCCAAAACAGGAAAACATTTGTAATTTATTTTAAAAACAAAAAACTGTTAAAAGGACTTGAAGGTCTTTTGTATATAGACACAGAAAATTATGCTGTTGCAAAAGCTACACTAAGAGCAAGAAGCGTGTTAGACATTACTTCGGAACATTTTTATACTTATTACCCAAAAGAAGATGTTTGGTTTCCTGAGAAAAAAACTCTCAAAATAGTGAAAGGGAAAAGCAAACAAGAGACAAAAATACTTGGTGGAAGAATAACTTTTGAGGCTGAAAACAATGATGAAACTAACAAGAAAAACAAAAACTCTGACTTTGTTTTTCTTTATTCTGAAACAAATATTAACAACCTTATTTTTAATGATTTAAAAAAAATCAAAAAATCATATGTAAGTGTTGATGTCAAAGACCAAGCTACATCTAGAGACGAAGTTTTTTGGAAATTGAAAAGGAATGAAGAAATAGATGAAAGAAGTTTGACAACATACCGCACTCTGGATAGCATTGGAAACAAAAACAAAATTGATAAAAAAATATTCATTGGCAGAAAAATAATCAATGGATTTCTACCAGTTGGATTTTTTGATTTTGATTTACGTCATTTGCTGAGCTATAATAATTATGAAGGTTTTCGCTTTGGTATTGGCGGTAATACAAATGAATATTTCTCCAAAATTTTCAAAATTGAAGGTTACACCGCTTTTGGTTTAAAAGATGAAGCTATAAAATATAATATTGGAACATCTACTCGAATTGGGAAATTTTCTAACACTTGGATAGGCGGTTCTTATACAGATGATATTCGAGAAATTGCTAGTACAAACTTTGCCATTGATAAAAGAGTTTTTAAACTTTATGATCCAAGACCTATCAACCTGAGCACGTTCTACAATCATAAAACCTGGCGTGCTTATATTGAAACCAAAATCATCCCAAAAACAGAAAGCATTTGGCAAATAACACACAGTGATATTTCACCTCTTTTTGAATATACTTTCCAAAAAGATGGTACTCTTTACCGAAATTTTACCGCAACTACTGCAATGGTTTCGTTACAATGGAATCCTTTCAGTTCATTTATGCAAACACCAAACGGAAAGCTTGAAATAGAAAAAAAATACCCGAAATTTACTTTTCAATTCACGAAGACTTTACCAAATTTTCTTGATAACTATTTTGATTTTGGGAAAATTGATTTGAGAATTGATTTTGAAAAAAAATACCTCAATGGACAGAAATCAACAGTTCTAGCTCAAGCTGGTTATGCATTTGGCGATACTCCACTGACACATTTGTACAACACTTCGCCAAACAACTTAACAAAAGATAATATACTACAACGTATAACTATATCGGGTAAAAACAGTTTTGAGACCATGTTTTTTAATGAATTTTTCTCTAGCCAATATGCCATGCTTCAACTAAAACATGGTTTCAAGAGAGTTCAAATTGCTAGAAAAATTCGCCCAACGATGGTTCTAGTTACCCGAATGGCTTGGGGAAATATGCAAAATCCTGAACAGCATCATGGTGTAAATTATAAAACACTTGACAAAGGCTTTTTTGAGTCTGGTATCGAACTCAATCAAGTTTATAAAGGTTTTGGTCTAACTGGCTTTTATAGATATGGGCCAAATCAACTAAGCCGTTTTGAAGATAATTTGGCCATTAAACTGAGTTTTATTCTCGATTTAGGTTTGGATTAAAAAACTTTAATTAAAATAATTAAATCTTAATCAAACCAATGGCTAATTCCTTAGGTTTTAATTACCTTTGCAACCCATTTTAGATTTATGAAGAAGTTATTAGGAATTGGTTTTTGGGAGCTTATTGCAAGAATTATACTCAGAAACAGAATAATCATACTCTGCAGCATTATTTTAATTACAATTTTGCTTGCTACTCAATGGAAATATATACGTTTCACTCAAACAGAAGCAAATCTCATTCCTGCTGATGACAAGGTAAACGTTGATTATTCTAAGTTCCTAAAAAACTTTGGAGAAGAAGGTAATCTTATCGTCATTGCCACTAAAGACAACAAACTATTCACTCCAAAAGTTTATGAAGCTTGGAGCGAATTGATGACAACCATAAAAAGTCATAAAGAAGTCAGCTTGATTGTATCTGTTGATAATCTTCAAAAAATCGTTAAAAACGACTCTTTAGAAAAATTTGAACTAAAACCTCTTGTAGATAAAAGTAAAGTTCAAAACGAAAAATACCTGCAAGAAATTCAAAAAGAACTTTTTACAAAATTGCCTTTTTATGAAGGTTTACTCTACAATAAAAAAACTGGCGCCATTCGTTCTGCTATTTATTTAGATAAAAAAATTGTAAATACTAAAGCCAGAAAAGATTTTGTAATCAACGATTTAATTCCTGCGCTGAAAACCTTTAAAGACAAAACGGGCGTTGATTTACACACCTCTGGAATGCCTTATATCAGAACGCTAAATGCAAAAACTATCATTGATGAAATAGGCTTGTTTATTGGTGCCGCATTGCTTATAACTTCTTTGATATTTTTCTATTTCTTCAGGTCTTTTAGAGCAACTTTGATTTCATTGATTGTAGTTGTTATCGGTGTGATGTGGTCTTTTGGACTGATGGGATTATTGGGTTATGAAATTACAGTGCTAACTGCTTTAGTGCCAACATTGGTTATTGTAATCGGAATTCCAAACTGTATTTTCTTTATTAATAAATACCACCAAGAATACCATAAACATTCTAATAAAGCCAAATCGCTTCAACGAGTTATTACCAAAACTGGAACTGCTACATTGATGACTAACATAACTACAGCTGTTGGTTTTGCTACTTTTATCATCACAAATAATGTCTTGCTTCAAGAATTTGGAGTTGTAACAACCATAAATATATTGGCAATTTATTTGTTAAGTTTACTGTTAATACCAATTTTCTTTAGCTACATTCCATCGCCTATTCCTAGACATCTTGGTCATCTTGAACGCGAGTCACTCACCTCTTTTTTAAGATGGATTGTCAATACTGTTAAGTACAACAGAATTGGCGTTTACATAACTTCTTTGTGTCTTTTAATCTTTGGTATTATTGGAATTTATAAAATAAAAATATCAGGTAGCATCATTGAAGACATGCCAAAAAAGACTGCTTTCTTTGATGATATTCGTTTCTTCGAAAAAGAGTTTGATGGTGTTATGCCATTAGAAATCATGATTGATACGCACAGAAAAAATGGTGCAATGAAACTCACAAATCTGCGAAGAATGGATGAATTGGAACAAACAATTGTAGAAATTCCAGAATTGTCAAAACCACTTTCGCTGGTGAGTATTGCAAAAAATTTCAAACAAGCATACTATAATGGTAATCCAGAATACTATGAGTTGCCAACTTCACAAGAAGAAATATTTCTATTGCCTTATATAAAAAATTCGCTTCAAAAATCAAAAGACAATCCATTCAAAAGCTACGTTACTGCAGATGGAAGCGTTGCCAGAATTACCACTTTTATAAAGGATGAGAATGGTGAAAAAATGGAAGCAATAGAAGCTCGAATTAGAGAAAAAACGAATAAACTTTTTCCAAAAGAACGCTACGAAGTAATTATAACCGGTAAACCATCAGTGTTTCAAAAAGGAACAAAATATTTGCTAGATAATTTGTTGTCATCGTTGCTTTTTGCTTTTGCGCTTACTGGCGGATTAGTTGCTATCATGTTCCGTTCTTTCAAAATGGTTTTGGTTTCTATTATTCCAAATTTATTACCATTATTAATGACCGCTGGATTAATGGGCTTTTTAGGAATTCCGCTGAAACCTTCTACGCTTTTGGTTTTTGGAATTGCATTCGGAATGTCAGTTGATGACACTTTGCGGTTTTTGGCACAATATCGATTGGAGCTTTCTAAAAATGACTGGAAGATAAAAAAATCGGTTTTTGCTACGTTCAATGATGCGGGAATAAGCATGTTTTACACCTCAATTGTTTTGTTTTTTGGTTTTTCAGTATTCATGTTATCTAGCTTTGGTGGAACAGTTGCGCTTGGCGGATTGGTGGCATTAACACTTTCATTTGGCATGTTGTCCAATCTAGTTTTGTTGCCATCATTGGTGCTTTCGTTGAATAAAACATTGGCCAATCAACAAGAATTACCAGAACCTACTATTGATATCATCGAACCTACAGACGAGGAAATGGATGCTGTAGAAAAGAAAAATAATTAATTTATATTTGCACAAATAATAGGATTTATAATGAAACACACAAAAGTTAAAGCGCTTTTAAGCGGCTCACAAGTGAACACAGAAGTGAATGCAAAAGGTTGGGTTAGAACTTTTAGAAACAATCAATTTATAGCGTTGAACGATGGTTCAACCATCAATAATATTCAGTGTGTAGTTGATTTTGAAAATACTCCTGAAGAAACTTTAAAAAGAATTACAACTGGCGCTGCAATCTCAGTTATTGGAAAACTAGTAGAAAGTCAAGGTGCTGGTCAGAAATATGAAATCCAAGTTTCTGAATTGGAAATTCTTGGCGATTCTGATGCAGAGAAATTTCCAATGCAACCAAAGAAACATTCGCTAGAATTCCTTCGTGAAAATGCGCATTTACGTGTTCGCACTAATGCTTTTGGAGCGATTATGAGAGTTCGTTCAGTTTTGGCACATGCCGTTCACACTTATTTTCAGGAAAAAGGATTTGTCTATGTAAATACGCCAATCATAACTGGTGCTGATGCTGAAGGTGCTGGCGAAATGTTTCAAGTAACGTCTTTGCCATTAGATAATCTGCCAAGAACTGAAGAAGGCAACATCGATTACAAAAAAGATTTCTTCGGAAAACATACTAATTTGACTGTTTCTGGTCAATTAGAAGGCGAAACTTTTGCCATGGCATTAGGTCAAATATACACTTTCGGACCAACATTTAGAGCTGAAAATTCCAATACATCTCGTCACTTGGCCGAGTTTTGGATGATTGAACCCGAAGTAGCTTTCAATGATTTAGAAGACAATATGGATTTGGCTGAAGACTTTATCCAATTTGTCATTAAATATACCATGGAGAAATGTCCAGACGATTTGAAATTTTTAGAAAGTCGTTTATTGGAAGAAGAAAAATCAAAACCACAAGCGGAACGCAGCGAAATGACGTTATTGGAGAAACTAAACTTTGTTTTAGAGAACAATTTTAAACGCGTTTCCTACACTGAAGCTATTGATATTTTGAGAGAATCGACACCAAACAAAAAGAAAAAATTCCAATATATCATCAACGAATGGGGTGCAGATTTGCAAAGTGAGCACGAACGTTATTTGGTTGAAAAACATTTTAAATGCCCTGTGATTTTGTTTGATTATCCAGCCAATATTAAAGCGTTTTACATGCGATTGAATGAAGATGGAAAAACGGTTCGAGCAATGGATATTCTTTTTCCTGGAATTGGAGAAATTGTTGGTGGATCACAACGTGAAGAACGTTATGATGTATTGGTTGAAAAAATGAAAGTGCTTGGAATTGACGAAGAAGAACTTTGGTGGTATTTGGATACAAGAAGATTTGGATCGGCAGTTCATTCAGGTTTTGGATTAGGATTTGAAAGATTGGTGTTGTTTGTAACTGGAATGACAAACATTCGCGATGTAATTCCTTTCCCAAGAACACCACAAAACGCAGAGTTTTAAAAAAATGTTATGAGTTATGGGTTATGAGTTTTGAAACTGACAACCCATAACTCACAACTCACAACAAATATTATGTTAAAACACAGTTTACAATTCAAATTATCTCAAAAATTATCACCTCAACAAATTCAATTGATGAAGTTGATACAATTGCCTACACAAGCATTTGAACAACGACTAAAAGAGGAATTGGTGGAAAATCCTGCCTTGGAAAGTGGTAAAGAGGAAGAAGAATTGTATGAGAAAGATGAGTTTGACAACAATGACGACTATGATGAATTTGATGATAATGAAAGCATTGATGCAGACGAAATTAACATAGACGAATATTTGAGCGACGACGAAACGCCAGACTACAAACTTCAAGCCAACAATTATAGTGATGACGATGATGACCGCGAAACGCCATTTGCTGCGCAAACAAGTTTTCATCAAGATTTAATCAATCAGTTGAACACTTTTATTCTTTCTGATGAAGAGCATGATATCGCTGAATTTTTAATTGGTAGTATCGATGATGACGGTTATCTTAGAAGAAGTATTCAAGACATTGTAGATGATTTGGCATTTACACAAGGTATTTATACTGATGAAAAAAAAGTTGAAAAAATACTACACATTGTTCATGAACTTGAGCCTGCAGGTGTAGGCGCAAGAGATTTACAAGAATGTTTATTACTTCAACTGAAGCATAAAACTCCAACCGAATCTATTGAACTCGCAACTAAAATAATCGAAGATAACTTTGAAGCATTTACAAAAAAGCATTACGAAAAACTGCTTCAGAAATATGAAGTTTCGCAAGAACGCTTAAAGAAAGCCATTGAGGAAGTAGAAAAACTGAACCCAAAACCAGGCGGTTCTTTTGACACAAGTAGTAGAGTTGTAGAGCAAATTGTTCCTGATTTTACCATTAGAATAATTGATGGTGAGCTCGAACTTTCTTTGAATGGCAGAAATGCGCCAACATTGCATGTTTCAAAAGATTATCAGGAAATGCTAAAAACGTACAAAGACTCGAGAGAAAAATCTAATTCTCAAAAAGATGCTGTACAGTTTATCAAGCAAAAATTAGATTCTGCAAAATGGTTTATAGATGCCGTGCGACAACGCCAAGAAACACTTTTTGTAACCATGAATGCCATCATGCATTTTCAACAAGAATATTTCCTTGACGGCGAAGAAACGAAACTAAAACCAATGATTCTAAAAGATATTGCAGATATGATTGGTTTAGATATTTCTACTGTGTCGCGTGTGGCAAACAGCAAATATGTAGACACACCTTATGGTACAAAACTCATCAAAGAGTTTTTCTCTGAGGCAATGAAAAATGATCAAGGTGAAGATGTCTCTACACTTGAAATCAAAAAAATTCTCAAGAATGTTATCGAAGATGAAGACAAAAGCAAACCGCTTCCAGATGATCAACTTGCAGAAATTTTGAAAGAAAAAGGATATCCAATTGCCCGAAGAACAGTTGCAAAATATAGAGAGCAAATGGAAATTCCTGTTGCCAGAATGCGAAAAAAAATCTAATTTCAAAAAGAAGAAATTGAAAAAGTTTTTACCTTTTTTTTCTTATGTCTTCCATCCTATTTTTATACCGATTTTGGGAACATTTTTCTATGTTCTAATAAGTGACACTTATTTCTCGTCTACTCAATATATTATACTGTTTTCTCAAATTTTTATAGTTACATTTTTGTTACCTATAGCATTTTTCTATCTGCTGAGAACTTTTGGAAAAGTTGATGGAATCATGCTTTCAGATATATCTCAAAGAAGAATTCCTCTAATATTGCAAATGGCATTGTTTTCAACATTAGTTACAAGAAGCATCACCGCTGATCTTTTTCCAGGATTACACCATTTTTTCTTGGGCGGTTTAATAAGTACCTCCATTGCCTTTTTGCTACTTTTTGCAAAAGTGAAAGCCAGTATTCACATGATTGGGATGAGTGCTTTAACAATGTTTTTAATTGGGTTGAGTTATCACAACCAAGTTAATATTATCAATACAATTATTTTTTTCCTAGTTATGAATGGATTTGTCGCATCATCAAGGTTAGAAATGAAAGCCCATACTCCAAAAGAGCTATTGTATGGGTTTATCTGCGGAAGTATTCCTCAAATTCTTCTATTCAATTTTTGGCTATAAAATATAAAACATCAAACCAAAGTGAAGTGCATTGAGATCAACTGTTTTTCCATCAATTTTTGCTGAAGATTTAAAGAGCGGATTTAATCCATAATAGGCGTAGAAGTTTACTGTATTCCACCCAACAGACAAATATGTTCCAAATAAAAATTTATTGATATCCTCAATGTTAGATAGTTTAATTGTACCAGTATCTGCAACAAATTTATACCTATTAAAAACTTTATAACTCAACTTGAAACCTCCATATATTCTCCAGAATTTGTGGCTATCAGGTGTAGAATTTCGCCATCTAATTTCAATCGGTAAATCAATTGTGTGGATAGATAATTTATCTTTTGAGTAAACTACATCGTTGCCTATTAATGAATAATCTAAATTTCCATTGTTAGGGTCAATAACAAGATTGTGATTGTAAGCACTTATCGTGTACCCAATTCCAGTTGCAAAAGCAAATGTTCTATTTTTGTTTATAGGCATATCTCGAACAAAACCCAATGATAAACTTGGTGAAAATTTATTTTGTCGAAATCCACTAGGTTGATTTTGCAATGAACTATAGGAAATATTGAAATAAAACTGATCTTCTCTGTAGAGCGAATCTGGTGCATCAAAATCTCTTTCAACATCTTCTTTAGTTTGCGAAAAGATGGTGTTTGAAAACAGAACCAAAAACAAGAATAGTTTTTTCATCATTAATTTTAATACCGTAAAAGTAAAAAAATCAAATCACAAACTATTCTTTATTTCCGCTTTTACCAAAAAATAGTGTACAATGCTGCTGTAACGGCAACAATAACAAGCATTCCTACGATGAAACTTGGTGACATTTTGAACATCGTTTTATCTACCTCTAATCCATTAGTTTGAACTCCTTTTTTAGTTTCATAGGTACTGATGAAATACATTCCGATAACACAAATTAAAAACACAAATCCCATTCTGTCAATAAATGGAATTTCGTAAACTCCATCGGCATTTGGCACAGCAAATCCAATCGGATTTAAGAATGATAAATCAACGAAAGCTGGCATGAATTTAAAAATGATAGAAAGAATAAATCCGCCAATCGTTGCAAATAACGCAGCATTGGAAGTAGTTTTTTTCCAAAAGAAACCCAAAATAAACATCGCAAAAACTCCTGGACTTACAAAACCAGTATATTCTTGAATGTATTGAAAACCTCCTTTTTTGTCTATTCCTAAAAATGGTGCTACGACAACTGCTATAATCATTGCTGTGATTATCGTAAGTTTTCCTATGCTTACTAATTTTTTCTCGCTTGCCTCAACATTAATTTTTTCTTTATAAACGTCCAATGTAAAAATCGTTGCTATACTGTTCGCTTTTCCTGCCAGAGAAGCTACAATCGCAGCGGTCAATGCTGCAAACGAAAGTCCTTTTAATCCTACTGGTAATAAATTCAATAAAATAGGATAAGCTCGGTCTGGATTTACACTTCCGTCTTGAAGCATTTCGGTTTGAAAATGTCCATTTTGATATAAAACATAAGCAGCAATTCCTGGTAAAACAACTATAATTGGCATTAATAACTTCAAGAAAGCGGCAAATAAAATTCCACCACGAGCGGTTTTCAAATCGGCACCTAAAGCTCTTTGAGTAATGTATTGGTTACAACCCCAATAATTCAAATTGATAATTAACATTCCACCTATTAAAACAGAAAGTCCTGGTAAATCCATATAATTTGGATTGGTTTTATCAAAAATCATGTGAAAATGATCATCGGCTTTGTCTCGCATAATATTGAATCCGCTAATTACTCCATCTGAACCAAATTCGGTTGCAACCAAATTTAATGCTAAATACGTTGTAATCAATCCGCCTAAAATCAAGAAAAACACCTGAATAACATCGGTATAACCAATAACTTTCATTCCGCCAAGTGTAATCATAACTGCAAAAACCGCCAAAAAAATCATACACAAAGTAATATTCAAACCTGAAATACTACTAATCGCTAAAGCACCTAAATATAAAATAGAAGTTAAATTTACCAATACATATAATAACAACCAAAAAACGGCCATAATCATTGCAACATTACCATTATACCGCTGCTTTAAATATTGTGGCATCGTAAATATTTTGTTTTTGAGATATACTGGCATGAAAAAAACGGCTACTATTACCAAAGTAATTGCTGCCATCCATTCGTAAGTAGCAATAGCTAATCCCATCTTGAAACCACTTCCACTCATTCCAATAAACTGCTCAGCACTAATGTTACTTGCTATTAAAGACGCTCCAATTGCCCACCAAGTCAACGAACCTTCGGCAAGAAAATAATCGTTACTACTAGTTTGCGCTTTCTTTTTTCGGTTGTAAATCCAAAATCCGTAACCTACAATTATGATAAAATAGAGGAAGAAAACAATATAGTCTTTGGTTGCTAAGGTTTGCATATTAGTTGGTTTTAGTTTTATAATGTTGGTTGGGTAATTCTCTTAAAATTTTAGCACTTTGCTCAGGTGAAATATCGCGTTGTGCTTCAGCAAGCATTTCATAACCGACCATAAATTTTTTTACAGTCGCGCTTCGCAATAATGGTGGATAAAAATGCATGTGAAAATGCCATTCTGGATGCGAAACTCTATCGGTTGGCGATTGATGAATTCCTGCTGAATAAGGAAAAGATGTTTCAAATAAGTTATCATATTTAACGGTAATTCCTTTCAAAATTTCTGAAAATGCTTTCGTTTCGTCATTGGTCATTGCAATGATATTTCCGAAATGTCTTTTGCTGATAATTATGGTTTCATAAGGCCAAGTTGCCCAAAAAGGAACCAAAACTACAAAATGCTCATTCTCAATAACAACACGTTCTTGCAACTTCAATTCTTGCTCAACATAATCTTTCAACAAACTGGATTGATTTTTATCGTAGTAAGAACGTAGATTTTTTTGTGTTTTTTCTATTTGAGTTGGCAAAGAAGATTGTGCCCAAATTTGACCGTGCGGATGTGGAT
>ENA-UOYA01002453-UOYA01002453.1-activated-sludge-metagenome-genome-assembly--contig:-NODE-2453-length-17870-cov-6.120404_pt1 | contig 17870 bp, 19 predicted proteins | sample MGYA00238163_ERZ764804 | MGnify/ENA primary metagenome ERZ764804 (study PRJEB28919, sample SAMN05720223) | activated sludge metagenome | isolation source: Anaerobic digester | place: Hong Kong... | reverse complement strand
AACACCGCTTCCCGGCGGGACTGGAGGACTTGCTCGCCGCCTACCGCTGGACGCGCGACCACGCCGAGAGCCTCGGCGCCCCGGCCGGACGCGCCGCGATCGGCGGCGACTCCATGGGCGGCAACTTCGCCGCCATCGTGGCCCAGGAAATGAAGCGGACCGGCGAGCCCCAGCCCGATCTGCAGCTGCTGATCTATCCCTGCGTCGATGTGGCCAGCGAGACCGCCTCGATGACGACCTACGCCGACGCCTACCCGCTTACCCGACAGATGATGGACTGGTTCATGGCCCACTACATGCCCGCGGACGCCGATCCGGCCGATCCGCGGCTCTCGCCCGGCCGCGCGGGCGACCTTTCGGGGCTCGCCCCGGCGGTCGTCGTCACCGCCGGCTTCGACCCCCTGATCGATCAGGGCGAGGCCTATGCGGTCGCGTTGCGCGCGGCGGGCGTGCCCGTAGCCTATCGCTGCTATGACCGCCTGTCGCACGGCTTTACCGCATTCACCGGGGCCGTGCCCTGCGCCGACGTCGCCTGCCGCGAGATCGCGGGCCTGGTGCGTGAAGGCGTCGAAGGGCGGATTCACTGATGCGCGCCCTTGTCGTCGAGGCCCTCGAGGCCGACTACGCCGGCTGCCGCCTGACGGACTTCCCCACGCCCGAGCCGGGTCCCGGCGAGGTGCGGGTCAAGGTCAAGGCCGCCGCGGTCAACTTCCCCGACCTTCTGCAGACGCGGGGCGAGTACCAGCACAAGCCCGCCCTGCCTTTCATTCCCGGCCTTGAGATGGCCGGCGAGATCGAGGTCCTGGGCGAGGGCGTCACCCAGTGGAAGGTCGGCGACGCCGTCGCCGGTCCGGCCCGGATCGGCGGCTTCGCGGAATATGCGGTCAGCCCGGCGGCGGCCCTCAACGCCAAACCCGAACGCCTGAGCTTCTCCCAGGCGGCGGGTTATGGCGCGGCCTATCTGACCGCCTATGTGGCCCTGGTCCGACGGGCCAACGTCCAGCCCGGCGAGTGGGTGCTGGTGCACGGCGCGGCCGGCGGCGTGGGCCTGGCCTGCGTGGATCTCGCCAAGGCCCTGGGCGCCAAGGTGATCGCCGCCTCGGCCTCGGATGAAAAGCTTAAGATCATCGCCGACGAATATGCTCCCGACGCCCTGGTCAATGTCACCGGCGGGTTCCGCGAGAAGGTCAAGGAGATCACCGGAGGCCGCGGCGCCGACGTGATCTACGACCCGGTCGGCGGCGACGTGTTCGATGAGAGCGTGCGCTGTATCGCCTTCGACGGGCGGCTGCTGATCATCGGCTTCACCTCGGGCCGGATTCCTTCCGTCTCGGTCAACATGCCGCTGATCAAGGGCTTCTCGGTGATGGGCGTGCGGGCCGGCGAATACGGGCGACAGTTCCCCGAGCGCGGCCGCGAGAACCAGAAGGCGATCTGGAAGCTGGCCGCCGACGGCGTGGTCAGGCCTCGGGTCTACAAGGAATTCACCCTCGCCCAGTGGCGCGAGGCCTTCGACACGCTCGCCGACCGCCAGGTCGTCGGCAAGACCATCATCCGGCCGGACCTTTGAGAGCGATGGCATGACGATCGGCAGCGACGAGGAGCTGGAGAAGCTCAAGGTCGCCGGGCGCCTTGTCGCCCGCACTCTGGAAGCCATGGGAAAGGCGCTTGAGCCCGGCGTGACGACCGCGGAGCTCGACGCGCTGGGTCGTGCGCTGCTCGAGCGCGAGGGCGCACGTTCGGCTCCGGAAACGACATATGGTTTCCCAGGAGCGACCTGCATATCCGTCGGGCCCGATGTCGCGCATGGGATTCCGGGCGAACGGCGCGTCGAGGCGGGCGACCTGGTCAATATCGACGTATCGGCCGAGATCGACGGCTTCTTCGCCGACACGGGAGCCAGCTTCGCCGTCCCGCCGGTCGCCCCCCGGATTGACAGGCTCTGCAAAGACGGCCGCCGAGCCATGTGGGCCGGCATTCGCGCCGTCCGGTCCGGCGGCCCCCTCAACGCCATCGGCCGCAGCATCGAGACCTTCGCTGATCGCAACGGCTACAGCCTGATCCGCAATCTCGCCAGCCATGGCGTCGGCCGTGCGCTGCACGAGGAACCGACCGAACTGGCCACCTGGTACGAGCCGCAGGACCGGCGACGCATCCACGAAGGCATGGTCTTCACCATCGAGCCGTTCCTGTCCCTGGGCGACGATTGGGTCGAGGAAACGGGCGACGGCTGGACCCTGCGCCCGGTTGGCGGCAAGCCCGCCGTGCAGTACGAACACACGCTCGTGGCCACGCGCCGCGGGCCCGTCGTGCTGACCTTGGCGGGGTGAGCCGGAGCAGGTTGACAGCCCCTCCCCCATCCCCTATTCACCGCCGCTCGAATTTTGACCTGGAGCTACACCTGTGAAGCGGACCTACCAGCCGTCCCGACTCGTGCGTAAGCGCCGTCACGGCTGGCGTGCGCGCATGGCCACCAAGAACGGCCAAAAGGTGGTCGCGCGTCGTCGCGCCAAGGGTCGTAAGCGCCTGACGGCCTGACGCCCGTTTTGGTCTATGGTGTCCGCATGGCGGACGCCCCCTTTCCCATGCAACGCCTGAAAGCGCGGCCGGAGTTTCTGGCCGCGGCCAAGGCGCCCTCGTGCGCCAAGGGCGCCGTGGTCATCCAGATGCGCCCGCGCGGCGACCTGGACCCGTCCGTGCGCGTCGGCTTCACCGCCACCCGCAAGATCGGCGGATCCGTCGTGCGCAACCGCGCCAAGCGCCGTCTGCGCGAGGCCGCCCGCCTGCTCCTGCCCGAATTCGCCCGTCCCGGCGTCGACTACGTGCTCATCGCCAGAGCGGGCACGCCCACGCGCGCCTGGCCGCGTTTGCTTGACGACGTGAAAAGCGCGCTGATAAGCCTCGCCGCCGACTGCGAGAAGCGGGCCTCAGCGCCTGCGGCCCCTTCCTCCCTTTCCGCCTGAGCGCCGTCTCCATGCAGAACGACAACAACCGCAACACGATCATCTTCGTGGTCGCCGCCGTGATCATGATGATTCTCTACCAGGTGTTCGTCCTGGAGCCGGCCGCCAAGCGGCGGCAGGCCGAGATCGAGCGGACCCAGGCGGCGGCGCCTGCGGCCATGGCGCCGCAGCTCAACGCCCCGCCCCGCGTGCTCAGCCGCGACGAGATCGTGAAGGCCAGCCCGCGCACGGCGATCGACACGCCCGCCCTGTCCGGCTCGGTGGCCCTGCGCGGCGGCCGCATCGACGACCTGTTCCTCAAGGGCTACCGCGAGACGGTCGACAAGAACTCTCCGCCGGTCGAACTGCTCCGTCCCGAGGGCGCCGAGCACGCCTGGTTCGCCGAGTTCGGCTGGGCCGGCGCCAACCTTTCCGGCCTGCCGACCGGCTCCACCCTTTGGACCCAGGTCGAGGGCGCGACCCTGTCGCCGGGCAAGCCGGTGACCCTGCGCTACGACAACGGCCAGGGCCTGGTCTTCACCCGCAAGATCGCAGTCGACGACAAGTTCATGTTCACGGTCACCGACACCGTGGCCAACCTTGGCCAGGGGCCGGTGTCGCTGGCGCCCTACGCCTCGATCCAGCGCCAGGGCCTGCCCGTGGCCACCGGCAAGAGCGGCATCGTTCACGAGGGCGCGGTCGGCGTGCTCGACGACAAGCTGCGCCTGGTGAAGTACAAGAAGTGGGCCAAGGAAGGCGGTCCCGAGGTCACGGCCAAGGGCGGCTGGGTCGGCGTCACCGACAAGTATTGGCTGGCGGCGCTCGTCCCGACCCAGGCCGAACAGATCCGCGGCGCGTTCCGCGTCACCAAGTCCGGCTCGACCGATATTTTCGAAGCCAACTTCCTGGGCCAGACCCGCCAGATCGCCCCCGGCCGCCAGATTTCGGAAACCACCCGCTTCTTCGCCGGGGCCAAGGTCGTTCCCGTTCTGAAGGCCTACGAGACCTCGATCGGCGCGCCGCGCTTCGATGAAGCGGTGGACTGGGGGAACTTCTGGTTCTTCACCCGCCCCTTCTTCCAGTTCCTCGAGTTCCTCTATCGCCACGTGGGCAACTTCGGCGTCGCGATCCTGCTACTGACGGTGGCGGTGAAGGTCGTCTTCTTCCCGCTGGCCAACAAGAGCTACGAGTCCCTGTCGAAGATGAAGAAGGTGCAGCCCCAGATGGAGGAGCTGCGCGCCCGCTACAAGGACGACCAGGCCAAGCAGCAGCAGGAGATCATGGCCCTCTATCAGCGGGAGAAGATCAATCCGCTGACCGGTTGTCTGCCCATGCTCGTGCAGATCCCCGTGTTCTACGCGCTTTACAAGGTGCTGACCGTCACCATTGAGATGCGCCACGCCCCATTCTACGGCTGGATTCACGACCTTTCGTCCCATGATCCGACGACGGTCTGGAACCTGTTCGGCCTGATCCCGTGGGATCCCGCCACCCTCCCCTTCATCGGGTCGGCCCTGGCGTCCGGCGGCGGCCTGGGCCTCGGCGTGCTGGCCATCCTCTACGGGATCAGCATGTTCCTCTCGACCGCGATGAACCCGCCGGCGGCTGATCCGGTGCAGCAGCGGATCTTCCAGCTGATGCCGATCATGTTCACCTTCATCATGGCGCCATTCGCCGCGGGCCTCTTGATCTACTGGACCTGGAACAACGTCCTGACGATCGCCCAGCAGTACGTGATCATGCGCAAGTTCGGCGTCGACAACCCGATCGACAGCCTGATCGGCCGTCTCACCGGCAAGACCAAGGCCGTCGGGTGAGCGAGGAGGCGCTCTTCGACGAGGCCGAGCTGGAGGCCGCCCGCCTCCTCTTTGCGCGACCGGCCGTCTTCATGATGGGCGCCTCCCAGATCGCCGGCCTGCCGCCGGCCGACCTGCCGGAAGTGGCCTTCGCCGGCCGATCCAACGTCGGCAAGTCGTCGCTGATCAACGCCCTGACGGGGCAGAAGTACCTTGCCCGCGCGTCGAACGAGCCGGGCCGGACCCGCGAGGTGAACTTCTTCGTGGTCGACGAACGCCTGCGCCTCGTGGACCTTCCGGGCTATGGCTTCGCCCGCGCCTCAAAGGTCGAGACCAAGAAGTTCCAGAACCTCGGCCGCGATTACCTGCGCGGTCGGCCGAACCTCAAGCGGGCCTATCTGTTGATCGACGCCCGCCATGGCCTGAAGCCTGTCGACACCGAGGCGCTGGACGCCTTCGACAAGGCCGCTGTGTCTTACCAGATCATCCTGACCAAGGCCGACAAGCTGAAGCCCGCCGAGGTCGCCAAGGTGGCCGAAGCCTCGCTCAAGGCGGTCTCGCGCCGCCCAGCCGCCTTCCCCCGCGTCCTGGCCACCTCGTCCGAGACCGGCCTTGGTCTTCCCGAACTCCGCGCCGAGATCGCCCAGGCCTGCGCCGTTCAGCCCAGCTAGGCGCACCCTACGGCAAGTCGATAGAACGTCGCGGAAACCTACCAGCCCCTACGCCAGGGATATCCGCGCCATGATCGACACGTCCGCCCGCACCGTCTTCGACGATGAGCTGAACCTGTTCCGCGACCAGGTCCGCAAGTTCTTCGCCCAGGCGCTCGTTCCCAATCTCGACCGTTGGGAGGAGGAAGGCGTCGTCGACCGCGAGTTCTGGCGCGCCTGCGGCGAAGCCGGCCTGCTCTGCCCGCAGGTGCCCACCGAGTATGGCGGCTTGGGCCTCGACTACCGCTACAACGCCGTGATCGGCGAGGAGCTGACCTATGCCGGGTCTAGCGCCGGCATCACCCTGCAGTCGGACATCACCGTCGACTACATCATCAACTACGGCTCGGAAGAGCAGAAGCAGACCTGGCTGCCCAAGATGGTGTCGGGCGAGGCGATCACCGCCATCGCCATGACCGAGCCGGGCGCCGGCTCCGACCTTCAGGGCGTGCGCACCACCGCCATCAAGGATGGCAACCACTACGTCATCAACGGTTCGAAGACCTACATCACCAACGGCCAGAACGCCGACGTGGTGATCGTCGTCGCCAAGACCGATCCGAACGCGCGGTCGCGTGGCATCTCGCTGATCCTGGTCGAGGCCGGGCGCGAAGGCTTCAAGAAGGGCCGCAACCTCGACAAGATCGGCCAGAACTCGGCGGACACCTCGGAGCTGTTCTTCGAGGACGTGCGCGTGCCGATCACCAACTGCCTGGGGCAGGAGAACCACGGCTTCGGCTACCTGATGAACCAGCTCGCCCAGGAACGGCTGCAGATCGCCCTTGGCGCCCAGGCCGGCGCCCAGCGGGCCTTCGACGAGGCCGTGAAGTTCACCAAGGAGCGCAAGGCCTTCGGTCAGACCGTGTTCGACTTCCAGAACACGCGCTTCACCCTCGCCGCCCTGAAGGCCAAGCTACAGGCCGGCTGGGCGCATCTGGACTGGTGCCTCGACCGCCACGTGAAGAAGCAGCTGACCGCCGCCGAAGCCTCGGCCGCCAAGCTCTTCCACACCGAGCTCCAATGGGAGGCCTGCGACACGGCCCTGCAACTGCATGGCGGCGCGGGCTACATGAACGAATACCCGATCGCCCGCATGTGGCGCGATGCGCGCGTCCAGCGCATCTACGGCGGCACCAGCGAGATCATGAAGGAAGTCGTCGCCCGCTCGATCTGACGCGCTTCGCAGGAGGTCCCCTCTCCCCGTGGGGGAGAGGTTGGCCCCGGCGCGGCTTCCTAGGGCGCCTTCACCGTCTCACCGCCCTTCATGACGAAGACCGGGTGCTCGAGCACCGTCACATCGGCCAGCGGATCGCCCGTGACGCCGATCAGGTCGCCATAGAGCCCCACCTTGATCTGGCCGACATCGCCCGCCTGGCCCAGGGCCTGGCCGGCGTTCAGGGTCGCCGACTGGATCGCCTGCAGCGGGGTCGCGCCCCACTGGACCATCACCGCGAACTGCTTGGCGTTGTCGCCGTGCGGGTAGATGCCGGCGTCGGTCGAGTAGATCATCTTCACGCCGGCCTTCAGGGCCTTGCGGTAGTTCTGGCGCTGGATCTCGCCGATGTCGCGGTCCTTCTTGAGGTTCTCCTCGAGCACGCCGTTCTTCTTGCCCTCGGCCTGGGTGTAGTCGGTGTTGTAGATGTCCATGCCGAACCAGGCGCCCTTCTGAAGGGCCAGCTTGATCCCCTCGTCGTCCAGCAAGCTGACGTGCTCGATGGTGTCGACGCCGGCCTGGACGGCCTCGCGGATGCCTGAGGCGCCGTGGGCGTGGGCCGCCACCTTCATGCCGGACATGTGGGCCTCGTCGACCACGGCCTTCATTTCATCGAGGGTCATCTGCTGGGCGCCCGGCGCGTCCCCGCGGGAGAAGACGCCGCCTGTCGCGCAGATCTTGATGACCTGGGCGCCGTACTTGCGCAGCTCGCGCACCTTGGCGCGCACCGCGTCGGGTCCATCGGCCACGCCGGGGCTCTTCTCCTGCATCGACGGCGGGAAGAAGGTGGAGTCGCAGTGTCCGCCCGTCGCCCCGATGGCGTAGGTGGCCGTCACGATGCGGGGGCCGGGCACGAAGCCCGCGTCGATCGCCTCGCGCAGGCCGACGTCGGCGTAGTTGTCGGCGCCGACGTTACGGATGGTGGTGAACCCTGCGTTCAACGTGTCCCGGGCGTGCTTGGTGCTGATCACCGTCCAGAACGAGTCCGTGAACAGCAGCGAGTTGTAGCCGCTGAACAGGGGCGAGGAGGTGATGTGGGTGTGCATGTCGATAAGGCCGGGCAGCAGCGTCACGCCCGGCAGGTCGACGCGCTTGGCGCCCGCCGGAACTGCGGTCTCGCCGGCCTTGCCGACGGCGGTGATGCGCCCGTCCACGACGACGACCGTCGGGCTGTCGATCACCTTGCCCGTGGCCACGTCCACCATGCGCGCGGCGCTGACCGCCACCGTCTCGGCCTGCGCGGCTCCCGCCCCGACGCTGGTCAGGGTCAGGGCCGCCGTTGCGGCGAACGCCGCCGTCTTAATGCGCATGTCGAACCTCTTATGAAATCAAGCGCGTCAAGCTAGGCCACGCCGCCTCTGCGGTCGAGATGGGCGCGCGTGCGTGACAGCGCCGCCCGGGTCGGCTATCGCACCCCCGCCTATATCCGGAGCCGACAGTGACCGATATCTCGCAGGAGCAGGGCTGGGCCACCGCCAAGACCCTCGCGGAGTCCCTTCCCTTCATCCAGATCTACGACCGCGAGACCGTGGTCATCAAATACGGCGGCCACGCCATGGGCGAGGAGTCGGTGGCCAAGCTGTTCGCCGCCGACGTCGTGCTGCTCAAGATGCTGGGCGTCCATCCGGTGGTGGTCCACGGCGGGGGCCCGCAAATCTCGGCCATGCTCGACCGGGCGGGCGTCAAGTCGACCTTCATCGACGGCCTGCGCGTCACCGACGCGGCCACCATGGAGGTCGCCGAGATGGTGCTGTCGGGCGCCATCAACAAGGAAATCGCCAACTGGATCACCCTGGCCGGCGCTGAAGCCGACGTGCGCGGGGTGGGCCTGTCGGGCAAGGACGCGCGCCTGATCACCGTCGAGAAGGCGCGCCGCACCAAGAAGGATCCGGACAGCCAGATCGAACAGGTGGTCGACCTGGGCTTCGTGGGCGAGCCGACGCGCATCGACCCAAAGCTGCTTGAAGCCCTGATCTTCGCTGACGAGGACTACATCCCCGTCGTCGCGCCCATCGGCGTCTCCGTCGAAGGCGAGACCTACAACATCAACGCCGACACGGTGGCCGGCGCACTGGCCGGCGCCCTGAACGCCAAGCGCATGCTGCTGCTGACCGACGTGGCGGGCGTGCTGGACAAGAACGGCGAGCTGATCCGTCAGATGACCGTGGCCGAGGCGCGGGACGCCATCGCCTCGGGCGTGGCCACGGGCGGCATGATCCCCAAGCTGGAAACCGCCATCGCCGCCGTCGAGTCCGGCGTCGAGGCCGTGGTCATCCTCGACGGCCGACGGCCGCACGCCATGCTCGTCGAGCTGTTCACCGACCACGGCGCCGGCACGCTGATCCGCGCATGACCATCGGGGCGCCGACCGACCTGACCGCCGACCTCAGCCACGTCGACACCTGGCTGTTCGACCTCGACAACACGCTCTATCCGGCCGAGTCAGGCCTGATGAAGCAGGTCGAGGCGCGGATGACCGAGTTCGTCATCAAGGTCACCGGCCTGCCGCGCGAGGAAGCCTATGCGCTTCAGAAGCGCTACCTGGCCGAACACGGGCTGACCCTGGGCGGCCTGATCGCCAATCACGGCGTCGCGCCCGAGGATTTCCACGCCCAGTTCCACGACCTGTCGCTCGACGCCCTGGCCCACGAGCCCGAGCTTCTCGCCGCCCTGGAGCGGCTGCCAGGCCGTCGGCTGATCTTCACCAACGCCGACGAGAAGCACGCCGTACGGGTGCTCGACCACCTGCGCCTGTCCCACCTGTTCGACGACGTCTTCCACATCCATTCGTTCGGCTTCGCCCCCAAGCCCTCGGCCGAGGGCTTCCAGCGCATGATCGACGACCACGGGGTCGACGCGGCCGCCACCGCCTTCTTCGAGGACTCCGAACGCAACCTCGCCCCCGCGGCCGCCCTCGGCATGACCACCGTGCTGGTCGGCGTCCACGCGCCGGCCTCGTCCGCCTCCTTCGTCCACCACCGCACAGAGAAGCTCGCGCCGTTCCTGTCGAACGCGCGCCTCAAGGAGCCCGCCCGATGACCGCCATCCGCATCGACGACCTGAAGACCGAGATCGAAGCCGCCTGGGAGGCCCGCGACGGGCTGAACACCCAGACCACCGGCCCGGTCCGCACCGCCGTCGAGGAAACCATCCGCCTCCTCGACCAGGGCCGGCTGCGCGTCGCCGAGCGCCAGGACGACGGCCAGTGGCTGGTCCACCAGTGGGCCAAGCAGGCGATCCTGCTGTCGTTCCGCCTGAACCCCAATGCGGTGATCCACGCTCCCTCGCCCGGCCCCTACTGGGACAAGGTGCCGACCAAGTTCGACGGCTGGGACGCGCCGCAGTTCGAGGCCGCCGGCTTCCGCGCCGTACCGGGCTGCGTTGTCCGGCGCGGGGCGCATATCGCCAAGAACGTGGTGCTGATGCCGTCCTTCGTGAACATCGGCGCCTTCGTCGACGAGGGCACGATGGTCGACACCTGGGCGACGGTCGGCTCCTGCGCCCAGATCGGCAAGAACGTGCACCTGTCCGGCGGCGCCGGCATCGGCGGCGTGCTCGAGCCTCTGCAGGCCAATCCGACGATCATCGAGGACAACTGCTTCATCGGGGCCCGTTCGGAAGTGGCCGAGGGCGTCATCGTGCGCGAAGGCTCGGTCCTGTCCATGGGCACCTTCATCACCTCGACCACCCGCATCGTCGATCGCAAGACCGGCGAGGTCTTCATGGGCGAAGTGCCGCCCTATTCGGTGATCATGCCGGGCTCGATGCCCAGCGCCTTCGGCGACGGCCTGCCCGGCATCAACTGCGCCGTCATCGTGAAGCGCGTCGACGAACGCACCCGCGCCAAGACCAGCATCAACGAGTTGCTGCGCGACTGACAGCCGGCCATCGGACCGGCCGTTTCGGTCCACCGCGCATCCACAGGAAAGCCCCTCCGGGCCAGGGCCCCTCAGCTCACTTTGGGCGGAGGGGCCCTTCGCATCCGGCGCCCCCACGCGTAGAATTAAACCAGTGGGGACACGAATAAGCCGCAGATTTGGCCAATGGTTCCTCGGTCAATCAGCGACGTCGTCTCGCAAGTATAAATAAATACAGGCGCATTCGGCTCGTGTCTACTTTGGTTAAACGAGTGTTAATTGGGTGGGGATCCAACAGATGCTCCAGGCTACCCTTCGAAGCGACGAGTCGACCCGGGAAGCGGGACGGGAGACGTCGGCGGACGGCGTGAACGTCACGCCGAACGCAGAGCCGGTTCCGGGCTATCTGGACCAGGATGTGAGCCGCTTCTTCTATCGGTGGGGAGGCCATCTGTCCTCGACCCTGGTGCGGATCCGGTCCCGTTTCGACGGCGATCTCGACCAGTATCTGCTCTATCTGATCTTCCTTCTGTCCGAGCTCTCCCAGAGCATCGCGGCCGGGCATGAGCCCAGCCAGGCGGAGCGCCGGGGGCTAAACGCCCTGAGCCTGTCCGACATCACCCAGATCCCGCGGGAGACGGCGCGGCGCAAGCTGCTGGCCCTGGCCGAGCGCGGCTACCTCCTGCGCGACGATTCCGGGCTGTTCATGCTCGGCGACCAGTACGGCCTCGACCAGTTCTTCCTCGATCTCAAGCCGCTGTTCTGGGACGCCGTGAAGGTCGAAGACCGCTGAGCACTCGTAGGCTTGCAGGTTCGCACCGATCGCCGCCGCCCGGTCGCCCCGGCGGCGGCTTCGATTCGGGCCGTCATCGCGCGTCGAGCCAGAGCCAAAGCGCCCGCACCGCCTGGGCGCGCGCACCAGCGCTGTCGCCGGCCAGGGGAGCCAGACCCGCGATCGCCAGGCATTCGGCCAGATCCAGCGCCCCAGCCGCCGCCCCGGTCAGTCCTCGCCGCCGCGCCCCCTCCCGATAGCGCCGCCAGGCGCAGTCGAATCCCGCAGCCGCCTGGGTCGAGGCCGGCGGCAGAAGCCCTGCCTGCAGCACGCGGTGAAAGGCCACCAGGCGCCGTCCCCGGCACAAGGGCGCCGCAAGGCGGTCCAGCGCCTCGGCGCTCATCGCCGAACAACTTCCGACGGACCGAACCTGCAGCATCGCCGCCACGGGGCCAGGCGAGCGCGCCGTTATCTCCAGCGTCACGGCTCCGCTTTCGTCGGCGAATCCGTACTCGAGGAGATGCGCGTCGGCCTCCAGCGCAAGGGAGCGGACCGCGAAGTAGAGGCGCCGCACCGCCGCGCCGCCCGTGAACCAGTTGGGGAGTATGCCCATCGCCGCGCCTCCGACACCGCGCAAGGGTCGGTCTCCGACGTGGAGTTGTCTACGAGACTGGCGCTCAATCTGGGATCGGGCCCTGCGCCATTGCAGCGGGCGCAGGGGAGCGATACCAGCAAGCCATGCCCGCGCTCGACCCTATCGCCCTCACCCAGGACCTGATCCGCCGCCCGTCCGTCACCCCGGCCGACGCCGGCGCCATGGACGTGCTGCAGGCTGCATTGGAGGCGCTCGGCTTCCGCTGCCGGCGCATGGCCTTCGAGGGGATCGAGAACCTCTATGCGCGCTTCGGCGAGGCGCGCCCCAATCTCTGCTTTGCAGGACATACGGACGTCGTGCCGGTCGGCGACGCCGCCGCCTGGAGCCAGGACGCCTTCGCCGCCCAGATCATCGACGGGGTGCTCGTCGGGCGCGGCGCGGTCGACATGAAGAGCGCGCTCGCCGCCTTCGCCGCCGCCGCCGCCCGCGCCGTCGAGACCGGCGAGGTAAAGGGCTCGCTCTCGTTCCTGATCACCGGCGACGAAGAAGGCGAAGCCCTGAATGGCACCAAGAAGGTGGTTCAGGCCCTGATGGCCGAGGGCGAGATCATCGATCACTGCGTGGTGGGCGAGCCAACCAGCGCCGAGACCTTTGGCGACATGGTCAAGATCGGCCGACGCGGATCGATCAACGTCGTGCTCCGGGTCGAGGGGATCCAGGGCCACGTGGCCTATCCGCACCGCGCGGCCAACCCCGTACCGGTGCTCATCCGCCTGCTCGGTCGCCTGCAGAGCCGGGTGCTCGACGAAGGCTACACCGACTTCCAGCCCTCGAACCTGGAAGTCACCACCATCGACGTCGGCAATCCGACCACCAACCTCATCCCCGCGGTCGCCACCGCGCGTCTCAACATCCGCTTCAATCCCGCGCATACCGGAGCCGAGCTGGCCGCCTGGATCGCGGACGAGGCGGAGAAGGTCGCCGAGGGCTTCCCTGGCAAGGTCACGGTCACCCCCGCCATCAGCGGCGAGGCCTTCCTGACAGAGCAGGGGCCGTTCACCACCCTGGTGGCGGAGGCGGTCCGCGACGTGGCAGGCCGCGCCCCGGAGCTCTCGACCAGCGGCGGCACCTCCGACGCCCGCTTCATTCGCGCCATGTGCCCGGTGGTCGAGGTCGGCCTCGTCGGCAAGACCATGCACTCGGTCGACGAGCGCGCGCCGGTCGCCGAAATCCGCCAGCTCCAGGCGGTCTATGAGCGGATCATCGCCCGCTATTTCGTAGAGTTCGGTCGCTAGGGCCTAGTAGGCGACAGCCGTGAAGTAGAGGCCGTCGGCGGGCGCGACCGGGCCGCAGGCCTTGCGGTCCCGCGCCTCCAACGCCGCCCTGAGATCGTCGGCGCTCCAGCGTCCGACGCCGACCTCGGCGATCGTCCCCGCCATCGAGCGCACCTGCCGGTGCAGGAACGAGCGCGAGGCGAACTCCAGCAGCACCTCCTCGCCCTCGCGCCGCACGGTGGCCAAGTCCAGCGTCTTCATCGGCGACTTGGCCTGGCACTGCAGGTCGCGGAAGGTGGTGAAGTCGTGGTGGCCGACCAGGATCTGGGCGGCGGCGTGCATGGCCTCGGCGTCCAGCGGTTTCTTCACGTGCCACACGCGCCCCCGGTCCAGGGCCGGCGGGCTGGGCCGGTTGAGGATGCGGTAGAGGTAGCGCCGCGTCTTGGCCGAAAAGCGCGCGTGCCAGTCGCCGCCAGGAACGTCGACCGCCAGGACGCAGACCGCCTCGCCGAGCAGGTGCGCGTTCATGGCGTTGCGCACCACCTCGCAGGGCCAGTCCTTGGCCAGGTCGAAGTGCACAACCTGACCAAGGGCGTGGACCCCAGTATCGGTCCGACCCGCGGCCTGCAGCCGCAGCTCTTCGCCGGAAAAGCCCTTCACGGCCCGCTCCAGCGCGCCCTGCACGGTGGGCAGGTCGCCTTGGGCCTGGAACCCCTTGTAGGGCCCGCCGTCATACTCGACGATCAGCCGATAGCGAGGCATCAGCCGAGCCTCTGGCCGCGCCTGAGCGGAAAGCCCCTCAGGAAGACGTCGGCCTCCTGCGGCCCCTTGCCCTCGCGCTGCACCTTCAGGAGCCGCACCGCCCCCGAGCCGCAGGCGACCAGCAGATTGTCGTCGAGCAGCTCGCCCGGCGCGCCCTCGCCCGCCTCGTAGCGGCACAGCAGCACCTTCACGCGCACCGGCCGCTTCTCGCCGGGCGCTTCGAACCAGGCCCCTGGGAACGGCGACAGGCCTCGCGCGCGGCAGTCCACCTCGCGGCCCGGGCGGCTCCAGTCGATGCGCGCTTCCTTGGGGCGGATCTTCTTGGCGTAGGTCGCGCCGTCCTCGCTCTGCGGCGCCTCGACCGCCGCTCCGGACGCGATGCGGGGCAGGGTGTCGACGATCAGCTGCGCGCCGGCGGCGGCCATCCGGTCGTGCACCGTACCGGCCGTGTCGAGCGGCCCGATGTCCAGCCTGGCCGTGGCGATCACGGGCCCCTCGTCCAAGCCCTCGGTCATGCGCATCACCTGGACGCCGGTGACCGGATCTCCGGCCATCACGGCGCGCTGGATCGGCGCCGCGCCGCGCCAGCGCGGCAGAAGCGAGCCATGCAGATTGAACGACCCCAGGCGCGGCGCCTCCAGCACCTCGGTCGGCAGGATCTGGCCGAAGGCGACAACCACCGCGGCGTCCAGGTTCAGCGCCTGGAACGCCGCCACCTCGGCCGGGTCGCGCATCGAGGCCGGCGTGCGAACCGCCAGGCCATGGGCCTCGGCGAAGGCGTGGACCGGCGAAGGCTGCAGCGTGTGGCCGCGACCGCGCGGCGCGGGCGGCTGGGAATAGACGGCGGCGATCTCGTGTCCGGCCTCGACCAGCTTGGCGAGGGCGGCGACGGCGAAGTCGGGGGTACCGAGGAAGGCGATGCGCATGCGCGCCATGTATCGTCTCATGGCGTCTTCGGGAACTCCGCGCTAGCTTGGCCGTTGCAGAGCCAGGGAAAGGGAGACTTCACCATGCGCACTATCCTGATCGCCGCCGCGGCCGTCGCCGGCCTCAGCCTCGCCGCCTGCTCCAAGGCCGAGCAGACCGAGGCCAAGACGGAAGCCACCGAAGCCGCCGCAGACGCCGGCTCGGCCATGAAGGACGCGGCCGACACCACCGCCGAGGCGGCCGCCGACGCGGGCGCCGCGATGAAGGAGACGGCGACCGAAGCGGGCGACGCCATGAAGGCGGCCGGCGAGGAAGCCAAGGAAGGCGCGGTCGACGCCAAGAACGCCGCCGCCGACGCCATGAAGGGCGACGAGAAGAAGTAGGCTGCGGCCAAGGGGGCGGCTGCACGCCGCTCCCGCTCCGCCTGGCGGCGGACGGCGCTGTGATGGGCCTCAGGCGGCCTTGGTCAGCTTGCGCACCTTCTTGACCGCCTGTTCGCGCTTCAGCCGCGACAGGTAGTCGATGAACAGCACCCCCTCGAGATGATCCATCTCGTGCTGGATGCACACCGCGAAGAGGCCCTCGGCCTCCTCCTCGATCTGGTCGCCCTGATAGTTCAGATAGCGCAGGCGCACCCGCGACGGCCTCTGGACCTCGTCGTAGATCTCCGGCACCGAAAGGCAGCCCTCTTCGTAGGGCTGGGTCTCGTCCGACTTCCACACGATCTCGGGATTCACGAAATAGCGCGGGGCCTTGGCCTCCTCGCCGCTCGACAGGTCCATGACGATGACCCGCTTGGGCACGCCGATCTGAATCGCGGCCAAGCCGATGCCGGGCGCCGCGTACATCGTCTCCAGCATGTCGTCCATCAGCGCGCGCAACGCGTCGTCGACCTTGTCGACGGGCTCGGACCGCTGCTTCAGCAACGGGTTGGGGACGGTGATGATCTCGCGAACGGCCATGGGCGGGAGGTAAGGTTCGTAATCCTGAGCGTCAAGGTGGGACTTCGCCGCGACCTCGGCGTCAGACGCCGTCGTCACCTACCAGGCGAACCTTGGGCCCATCCTCGGGCGGCGCCAGCTTGCTGAGAGGCCGAACCCCGGCCTCGACCGGCGTCAGCTCGGGCAGGTCGCGCCCCTCGTGATCGACCTTCAGATCCTCGAACCGCCGGGCCTGGGTCAGCACCTGGCTTTCCAGAGACCCGACGAACTGGTTGTAGCGGCCGACCGCCTGCTCCAGCGCCTTGCCGACCTGCGCGGCGTGGCCGCCCATCACCGACAGGCGCTTGTAGAGCTCGCGTCCCAGCTTGGAGATCTCCTGGGCGTTCTTGGCCTGGTCCTCGACCCGCCAGCCATAGACCACCGCCTTGCACAGGGCGAAGAGGGTCGTCGGCGTGACCACCAGAACCCGGCGGTCCATCGCCTCGCTCATGAGATCGGGCGCACGCTCCAGCGCCGCGGCCAGGAAACTGTCCCCGGGAATGAACATGGCGACGAAGTCCGGCGAAGCCTCGAACTGATCCCAGTAGGCCTTGGCGGACAACCCCTGGACGTGGCTGCGCACGCTCTGGGCGTGGCGCGCGTAGGCGGCCTCGCGCGCGGCCTCGTCGGCGGCGTCCTGGGCTTCCAGGAAGGCGTTCAGCGAGCACTTGGCGTCGATGACGAAGACCCCGCCGCCCGGCAGGCGGACGGTCACGTCGGGCCGTCGGCGGCCTTCCTCGGTGTCGAGCGAGAACTGCTCGTCGAAGTCGTAGCGGTGCGACAGCCCTGCGGCCTCCAGCACGTTGCGCAGCGTCTGCTCGCCCCAGCGACCTTGCACGCCGGCGCCACGGCGAAGGGCGGCGGAGAGCTTGCGGGCCTCGTCCTGCGTGGCCGTGGAGGCCGCCAGCAGCTGGGCGATCTGTTCCTTGAGGCCGCCCTGGTCCTCGGCCCGGGCCTTCTCGACGGCTGCCACCTGCTCCTGGAACTTCAGCAGGGTCTCGGCGACCGGCTTGAGCTGGGCTTCAAGCCGCGCCTGGGCCAATTGCTCGCGGTTGCGGAAGGTCTCCTCCGTGCGCTTCAGCAGGTCCTCGGCCACGACGCTGGCGGATTGGGCGGCCTGGGCGCGCAGGATCTCGGCCTGCTGCGCCGCCTGGTCCTCGAGCATCGCAAGCCGCGCCTCCGCGCCGGACGCCCGGTCGGACAGATCCCAGGCGCGGGCCTCGGCCGCAGAGGCCCGTCGCCGTTCCATGAGGGCCCAGGCGAAGGCGCCCAGAGCCGCGAAGGCGCAGGCCAGGGCTGCGACGAGATAAGCGTTCATGATGCGTTCTTTACCCGGAGTCGGCTGCGCGTGTCACGTGCACGGTCTTTAGGGTCGGCGCGCTCAGGCGGGGCGGCGCGCGCGCATGGCCTGGGCGATGGTGCCGTCGTCGAGCCAGTCGAGTTCGCCGCCCACCGGCACGCCGCGGGCCAGCATGGTGACCTCGACCCCGCCGGGGGCCAGGCGCTCGGCGAGGTAATGGGCGGTCGTCTGACCGTCGACGGTCGCCGGCAGGGCCAGGATCACTTCGCGCACCGCGCCCGCGTGCGCTCGCTCTAACAGCGAGCCGACCCGCAACGCCTCGGGTCCCACGCCGTCGAGGGCCGACAGCAGGCCGCCCAGCACATGGTAGCGTCCGCGGAAGGCCCCGGCCCGCTCCATCGCCCACAGGGCGCCGACCTCCTCGACCACGCAGATCAGCGCGCCGTCGCGCGTGGCGTCGGCGCAGATGGCGCAGGGATCGCGGGTGTCCAGCGCGCCGCAGACCTGGCAGGTCTTCACCTTCGCCGCCGCATCCGCCAGCGCCTCGGCCAGGGGCGACAGAAGCTGCTCGCGCCGCTTCAGGAGCGCCAGAGCCGCCCGGCGCGCCGACCGCGGCCCAAGCCCGGGCAGCTTGGCCAGAAGGCCGATCAGGCGTTCGATTTCAGGTCCGGCGGAGGCGGCCAAGTCAGAACGGCAAGCCGGGGATCTTCATGCCCGCCAGCGGGCCGGCGGCTTCGCGCAT
>ENA-UOYA01002448-UOYA01002448.1-activated-sludge-metagenome-genome-assembly--contig:-NODE-2448-length-17904-cov-18.529946_pt1 | contig 17904 bp, 42 predicted proteins | sample MGYA00238163_ERZ764804 | MGnify/ENA primary metagenome ERZ764804 (study PRJEB28919, sample SAMN05720223) | activated sludge metagenome | isolation source: Anaerobic digester | place: Hong Kong... | reverse complement strand
ATCAGGAGCTCATGCGGATCATTCTCCTAGATATTTCCGTATCATGCAGATTAATAAGGAAACAGATACGGCAAAATATCTTATCGAAAATATGCCAGAAATATTAGAAGAAAGTGTTTGGTCTAGCACAAACTCCGATTATGTTGTATTCGCTCCCGTTGAAACAGAAAGTGAAACGGCTATTTTTAAAGAAGATATGATGGGAGTAAAACACCTTGAATATATTAAAATCATTAAAGAAAACTGGGTCGACTATGGTAAAAGACCGGAAAAGTGTTATGTAGAAACTACTTCTCATAATGTGAGCAACACCGTTCTTATTGATGATATGCCAGCTATTAAAGATTATGTTTTTGAAAATCAAAACGTTTTTGCTGCGGTATCATTTTTAGAAGCTACAGGCGATAAAGAATATAATCAAGCCCCGTTCACCTCGGTTCTTAATACCAAAGAATTGATTGAAAAATATGGTGATGGCGCCATTTTTATGGCGGGTTTAATTGTAGATGGTTTGCATTATTTCAATGATAACCTTTGGAAGGCTGCGGACTGCGTATTAAATCCAGACGCTAATCCTATTACAGGCTCAAGAGAACAAGTTCTTCTTAAAAAAGATTGGGTAAGAAGAGTACATCAGTTCGCAAAAAATTATTTCAAAAAAGATTTAAAACAAACGATTTATTGTATGAAGGATGTTCATTTATGGCACAAATGGAATTCAGTAATGCGTTCGTTTAAACCTGTTGATTTTACACAGATTCTTAAAAAACCTGAATATGTTGATGTAAGTAACTATGCTTCAATAGCTTGTTCAGGACCTAACGGTTCTTGTGAGATCGTTAGTCTTGGAGGCAAATAATATGTTATACGATAGCAGAGGATTTGGTTCGGCTTTAATTGTTCTTTTAATCCTATGGAGCGCAATCTCCATAGGAACTTGCAAAGGATGCGAATATCTTTCTAAGAAAGTAAAAGTTGAGTGGGTAAAATGATGTTTAAAATAAGATATTTGTGGAATGAATTTCTTAACCTTTTTAGAAAGGTAAAATTAACATTGGTGCAATTTGATGTACCTGATGAAATATATGCTAGATTAAAAAGAGACGCAAAAAATCAAGGTATTTCGATAGAAAAGCTAATTAATAATATTTTAAAAGAACAAATCAAAAATATAAAATATGATACAAATTGAAAGACCGTCTAGACAAAAAGTACAAGAAACTTTTGATAATAAAACGTCTTTTAAAAAGAAGCCCGATATTACTATAACCTTTCCTCAATTAAGAGAGGCTGATTGGTATAGAACTGGCAATAAAGCAAAATTTGATAAACGTCTTTTGGCCGATATAGAAAAGTCTATTAATAGCATTCTCGATGAAACTAAATTTGGCAATCAAGGCGATCGCAGAGACTTATTTGTTAGTGGATTAATGAGAAGATTTAAACAGGTTCTTAATGCAGAATGAAATACGACAATCTTTATATATCATATCCATTACAGAATATTAATTCTAAAAATATAATTACTACTCCTTTTCGTATTAATATTCGTACGTCTGATGGGTTAATCGAAAAGAAATGTCAAGAGCTTTTTCCTGATTTAATGACTGCATCTTTTTATGATGCAAAACAATTAATTCGTCTTCAACAAATGAAGACAATTATAAAAAACGCTTTACTTAAAAATGATCTAGAACAAATACTGAAAATATTTTATGATGGCAAATATTTATACCCTTTAAATCCAGGAAACAAATTTGTTAAATTAGAATTAACTTCTTATGATTGCAAAGTTTGGACAAATAATGAACCTCGGTTAGAACTAGCTGGAAATATTATAATTGACCTAGAAGGAATTTTAAAACACTATTATGATACTAAACTTATAAAAATTGTACATAATAAAAAATTGTTAAAGCAAAACATTAGCTTAATATTTGCCAAGCCTTTTCCTCTTTTGTTAGTATATGAAAAATCAAGTGATTGTTATAATAAAGTATTAGAACTAATAAAAAAATGGATAAATGACAAAAATTGCTTTTTTAATAAAGACCTCGTGAAATTAACAAAGAATCAAAGGTTTAATGATTTGACTAAGCAAGTGGCATGGATCAATAATTTTACAATTGATATAGCTATGAACGATCTTTCTGAAAATATAATTAATAAGTTAAAGAATAATAAGGGCAAAATAGCCTTTGGATATTTATTATATAAGAGTTTAAAATGAAATTAAGTGAACTATTTATAGAGGCTTCGGAGACCAACGATATTGTTGTGGGCTATGTAGGAAAGTTTGAACCCTTTCACAAAGGTCATTTAGATTTGTATGAGAGGCTAGTTCAACAGTTCGGGAAGGATAAGGTATATTTATTTACCACTTCCCAGCGTTATTTAAACAAACAAGATAAATTACAAATTATACGTTCCTATGGGATTAAAGCTAATAAAATTATTTCTCAATCGAGTTATAATATCGAGGGTTTGTTAGGAGCTGTAAATAAACCCAATGCAACTTTAATAGTTGCCTATTCAGATAAGGATGGAAGACAATTAGGCACTAAATATAAACCTTATAATCCAAAAACTAGATTAAAAAAAGGTGAGGCGTTTTTTATAGAGGCGGAGACAAATAAAAAAATATCTTCTTCGCAAATAAGAAAATTAGTCGCAAATAAACAGTGGGATAAGTTAAAAAAATTAGTTAACGATTTTACTTTTGAAAAGCTAAAGCAAGGAATTATAAATGACAATATTGAGTAACTTATTTTTAGAAGAAGTATATATTGAGTCTCCCGATTCGGATGCCTATGAAATAGCAGTAGCAAAACATATTAATAAAAATAAAAAATTAAAAGCTAATCGATTTGTGGCAGGTACTGATTACTCCGATGTTCATATTGAAACCAGCAATGGTAAAGAAGCCTGGGTAGAAGTTAAAATGAATCACGAGGATAATTTAGTTAATACTAGATTTTTTTATGATGGGAAAAAGTGGGATTCTTCATATACAACTCCTATTGTAAAAAATGTATTAGAGGAGTTAAACAATAATGTAGATGCTAAAAGATTTATTAAAGATTTAAAAGATTTTACTGGTTTTAAAAATCCTAAATTAGGTTCATCTAAACAATTTTCAGGCGAAAGTGAATATGTTTCATTAGAAAAATTACAAAAGTTTTTTTCTAAACGGCAAGATCAATATATTTTTAAATTAGAAGAAGTTGATGTTGCTAAAATTTTAAAAACTCATTTAATAAAAGGTAAAACTGCTCCTGCGAATTATATACAAACTGGTGATGATTTTTATTTGTTAGATAAAAACCATAATCCTTTAAATTTACCAAATGACATTCCAATTCTTAAAGGGAAAGGTAGAATGGCCGTAAGAATAGGTATGAGGTCTAGTAAATATGAAATTCAAACTGAATTTAAATTTAAAGCAAAGACAATGCCATCTTCTGATTATTCCGCTAAACCAGGAACTAAGAAAAAAAGTCCTTTTGAAAAATATAAATAGTTCTTATTAATTATTTCAATATAATAAATTATGATAGATATATCAGATAAAGCTCCAAAGGTTATTGATCTAAGAGGCGAGGTTATTACTTATGTTAATAATCAACCTGTTAAAATGCACCCAAAAAGGGATTATGTGCTTGATTTAATTTCTTGTCTTCAAAAGTTTGAAAAAGACAATCAGTGGCCAAGAAAAAAATCAGTCTCTTCTTTGTGTTCTCGTACGCTTGAATATGTAAAAGCTCATAACGCAATTCAAAAATCAGAATTAAGAGGATTGCTCAACGGTTTGAATTACGTTTGGGAAAAAGTTTACTAAACTAAACAAAAATATGTTTTACTGAAAGGCGCCTATTCTGGCGCCTTTTTATTTTTAAAAACGTTTACTAAAAACAAGAATAATGTTATAATATTGCATGACCACTGAACAAAGACTAAAAGCGGAAGAATATGGTTACTCAAACCTTTTTGCGAACAAAACGCCTCAAGAGATGCAAGATTATATTGCTCAGCTTTCTGGCTCGGAACGAGCTCTCGCTTTTGCGATTTATGGGATGACTGTAAATATGATGGCGACTTTGATTGTCACCAATGGATTTAAGGAATAATATGAATATATATAAAAAACTTTTACTTACCGCGGATGGATATTATAGAACAACAGTAACTCATTCGCAAAAAGGTTATAAGGTAACTTATGATGGTTGCGTAAAAGCTTCAAGCAAACATTTTAAGTTAGAAGACCAGGCCTGGAGTGATCTTATAGCGAGCGTGCTTAATGAGGCTCAAAAAAATATTTTAGCTATTAAACATGCAGTAATGACTGATCCTTATTATAAAAATTATCCTGACGCTATAAAGACCTGCGAAAAAGATATTAAAAAATATGAAAATTTTATAAACTACATAAAGGTATCAATATGCACTTAATTAAAACAAAAATAATTGATGGCGTTCATTATGCATTAATAGCAAAAAAGGCCTGGGGTAAAAATGAATATTATTATGCAATAATAAGTTCTCATCCAAACGCTCCGGACGAATTGTTTCGAACAATTCAATTGCCCAATGCTTTAAAATATTTCGATGCTATAGGCACGCAACAAGTAGTGGAATTATAAAAGAGGAATTTATATGCCAGGAAAATTAATGAAATGTGGACATGTCGCACAGGGTACAACCCTTATAAAAGGTCAAAAAGTTGATGTCTGCGTGATTTGTTCTTCAACAACTGAGGATGCTTATATTGTAGTTGAAGAAAATAAAAAACCTTCTTTAGAAGGTAGAAAATCAAAATGTTCGCAATGTGGTAAAATTACAGATTCAAAATATACATTGCCGTTTTTTGAATATCGTAAAGATGCGGAATATGATAGACATTATGATGGATGTTATGGGTGGTCATAAAATGAAAGTACATTTTTATAAATTTCCTTCTAAGCTTTATGACAGTCATTATGATTCTTGTGAATTAAGCGATTATTCCTTTGAACATATAAAGGATTATAATTTTGTTGAATGCTGGTATTATTATGGCTCTGGTGATTGTTGTGGAGCTGGAAATTTTATTGCCCAAGATAAGGAAGGCAAATATTATTTAACTGATTTAGGACATTGCTCTTGTTATGGGCCTTTAAATTCTGACGGGAGAGATTTTAGAGTTTTTGATACTCTAGACGATATGATTAAAGCTTGTTCAAAAGAGTATTATTCAAAAGAAATAAAATATCTTATTAATAAAATTAGGAAATAAAAATGAATAAATTTGAAATACAATTGACCAAGGCCGGATTTAAAGATGTCCTTGATTTGAAAACTCGTATTCGAGTTAAACGTCATGATGGGTTTATTGTGTTTCTTGACAAGGTTAAAAGAAATGATCCTGATAAAGATTTACTTTTGATGCTTAATAAAATTAGGCTTACCGCTCCTAAACAAGAAGTGATTATGGCTGTAGGTTTGGTTCGAGGTGTTCAAATCGCCAGGAATTATGCCAAGAGTTATGCAAAAAAAGATACAAGAAATATTTTGTCTACTTTGACAAATATCGTAAGGGGCATTACTAATGAAAGCAATAAAACGCGTCTCTCGTAAACAAACGCAAAACCTTAAACTGACGACTAAAGTAGTAAAGTCTAAAAAGCTTTATAAGCGTAAGAAAAAGGTAGAGGTGGATGAATGAAATTTCAATATTTTTCGGATTTACATATCGAACATAACAAAGATCTTTTTAAAATATTTTCGCCTGAAAAACTTCTTAAGAAGAACGAAGGTGTTATTATTTTTGCTGGTGATATTTATGTACGAGAAAAAGGATTAGACCCTTTTTTGCCTAGTCTTTGGTTGGATCATAATATTATTTATATCCCAGGCAATCATGAATTTTATTATTCAGATGTCGAATTGATGAAGAAAACGGTTGAGGATTATAATAGGGTTTATGAGTATCCCGATTGTTTAATTATCACAACTCCTCTTTGGAGTTGGCTTGACCAGGATACTGTAAGAGTCGTAGGACGTTGGCCGGATTTTCGTTTGATTAAAGGAAATACATTTATAACTCACAACGAAATACATGTAAATTGTCTTGATTGGTTAAGACAACAATTTAAGAAGTATGCACAAGATTCTCGAAAGAAAATCATCGTTTCACACTTCTCTCCGTCTTATCAATCGATACATCCTCGCTGGGGGAAAGACCCTGCGAATAAATATTTTTCCAATAATCTGGATGATTTAATCCTTGAATATCAACCTGACGTTTGGGTTCATGGGCATACACATGATGCCTTTGATTATAAAATCGGAAAGACTCGGATATTGTGTAACCCTCATGGTTATCCAGGAGAGAAAAAAGTCGGGCAATTACATTTTGATGTAATGGAGATTTAAAATAAAAAAATTTTAGATCAATTAGGAACAGTAATTGTACAATAAAAAATACAATTAAAGGAGTTTATGAAGTCAAGTCAAGAGGAAATTTTGGATAAGGTTTCGATGTATAAAAAACCAATTGCCATAGGTTTTGGTGTATTGTTTTTCTTTATGCTTTTGAACCCAATTACATGTGTGAAGGTGGGACATCGAGGAGTTGTTCTTAAGTTTGGCGCTGTTTCAGGTAAAATCCTGAACGAAGGTGTCAATTGGCGAACACCATTTGTCGATGATGTGATTCAGGTAAGTGTGCAAGTACAAAAAGTAGAAGAGCAATCTCAATCTGCTTCAAAGGATTTGCAAACAGTTAAAACTGAAATCGCGCTTAACTTTCACATTGCTCCAGAAGCCGTTAATGAGTTGTACCAGAAGGTAGGTTTGAAGTATGCGGATACTATTATTGAACCCGCAGTACTCGAAACTATGAAAGCTGTGACCGCTCAGTATTCAGCCTCAGAACTGATTACAAAACGAGAACAAGTTTCAGATGCAGTTAAAATTTCTCTTAAAGAGAAATTGAAAACCTATTATCTTGTGGTGGATGAAATTTCCATGAAGGATTTTCAGTTTAGTCAATCTTTTTCGGAAGCCATTGAAGCTAAACAAAAATCTGAACAAGAAGCGTTAAAAGCTTCAAATGATTTGCAGAGGATTAAGGTAGAGGCGGAACAACAAATTGCTACTGCTCGAGCTGAGGCCGAATCTTATCGTTTGAAAAGTCAACAGATTACTCGTAATATGATTGACATGGAACTTGCTAAAAAATGGGATGGACATTATCCACAGGTGATGTCGGGTGGAGGAACTATTCTCCAAATTCCTGTCCCAGGAAAATAAATTAAAGGGGAGATTTATCTCCCTTGTTATTATAAATAAATTTTAAGGAAATTTTTATGACAGAAATAATTCAATTAAATAATGATTCAAAATATTTCCTTGAAAATATTCTTGTCCCATTAGAAAAAGATGAAATTTATTTCATTAGCTTATCCGCCAGAAATAAATATTTGTCGCAAGAAGATAGAGAAAAGTATGCTTTATCGAGAACAGAAATGTTTGCGAGAGAGATAGTTACAACAAATAACTCGTGGGATTATGTATTTAGAAAATTAGATGGACTTTTAAAAGCAAAACGTACAAAAACAGGTTTTCGATTTCCTATTGGTGCTTTAGTTACTTATGCGAATATTAATCCGTCCTCGGCAATCAAAGCGGTTCTTCAATTTAAAAAAGAACTGATGGAAATTGAGGAAAATCTTTTTAGAAAAGTTTTAATCAATAACAATGATGTAAATGATTTTGATTATGATTTTTTTAAGAAGGCGAAAAGTAAATTATTTAATGCATATCAAAGACAGACTTCAAGGAAATGTTTTGTTGATATAGATGTAGATATAAAGAACGAAAAAATATTAAAAATACTGTTGGATAGTTTAACAAAGTATAAATCGGAATATGTTGTTATTGAAACTCGCGGTGGCTATCATGTAATGGTAAAATCCTCTACGCTAAGTGGAAACTTTCTTTATAAAAGTGTAGATGAAGCAAAAGATGAGGCAGGCAGAATTTATGGCAGGGAAATAGAAATTATGTTTAATAAAAATGCTATGGTACCTGTACCTGGAACTATGCATGGCGATTTTTATGTAAAATTGGTGGAGGATAAACTAATTCATTTCTAATATAATAATGTATGTTGGTACCTTCAGAATTAGCTTCTAAGTTAATTGCAAATGTTGTAGGTCCCGATTCTGCTAGCGCTTTTAGACAATTGGGAAACACTTTATCTGATTATGTAAAACAAAATGCGGTAGTTAATTTTGCCTGGGTAGGTGCAACTACAACTCCGCCACCCACTCCAGACCCAACGGTGGTGGCGACAGGTAAAATAATTAACTTTAATTTGAAACTATCTCCATCTTTTTCTCCCGACCCGGTTTCGGCATTCGCATTATTATCATTACAATTTCAGGTTGGATGGGCATTAGCTACTTATAATATTACTAGTGGAATTTTTTCTACAACTCCTGGGGTAGTAGGAACAGCGTTCCCGTTGGTAATAACTATTGCAGTTCCAGATAGAAATGCGGCAATGTTATTATTAGCTACCCAGTTTATAACTTGGATTAAAAGTCATATTCCATTGGCTCCATGTTCAGGTTCAAATGGGCCTTATGAGGGTTCGGGGACAGTGGTATCAATTACCTAAGCAAACTCACTTATATAAAATAGTATATTGCACGTTTAGTAATTATTTTAAAATCAATAATATATATCGTGGGGAAAACGATATTATAGAGTGCATTGAGAAAAATTTTGAGTTACTCAAAAATGTTTCAAGAGAAAGAATATTCGAAGAAATGAATAAAATGTTTAATGTCAATTCGGCAAAAACATTTAAATTAATGATTGATTTTCAAAAAGTTTTCGAATTCATTTTTGAGGAATGCAAAGTTGATCTTAGCGCAATTCTTAAGGAGATTAAATGAAATTTAAAGGAGAGTCATTTGTAACTGCGGATTTGCATCTGGGACATCACGGCGTTTGCAAATTTTTAACTAACGAGGGAACTAAACTTCGCCCTTGGGAAACAATAGAAGAAATGGATGAAGCTCTAGTCAATAACTGGAACAAAACTGTAACACGTAATGATAAAGTTTATGTGTTAGGTGATGTAGTTATTAATCGCAGAGCTTTGGTAACAATTGGACGTTTGAATGGAAGTAAAGTGCTTGTCAAAGGCAATCACGATATTTTCCGTTTGGATGAATACACAAAATATTTTTATGATATTCGTGCATATCATATTATTCATAATATGGTATTAAGTCATATTCCAATTCACGAAGAAAGTCAAGCAAGGTTTGATGGTAATATCCATGGCCACTTGCACTCTAACCGTGTTTTGAAAGATGGAAAAATCGATCCATGGTATTTGTGTGTTAGTGTCGAACATACTAACTTCAAACCAATGCCTCTTATGGAGGCTATCAAAACCCTTAAAGAACAGGAAGGGTATAAAGTTAAGGAAAGGACTTCGGGAGGAGTAGGATGACTTCTCCTCTCGAAGAATATCCTCGCGTTGATCTTAAAATTACTAAGGTAGAATTTGGTCCTAAAGAAAGGATCAACAAGGAAATATTACTAGAACTTTTTGACAAAGAAGAAAAAGTTTATAAAGCTTGCAAAAAGAATTTGCACAGGAATGTGTACATAAAGACATTTCAGAAAGGTGCAAAGGCAGGAGAAGTGTGGAGATGCATAAAAGTATTTCCATTCAGATATAAATGGATGAGTCTGTTGACCAACGTTAAATTTATCAAAGGCGATTTGAAAGGCTATTATTGCCGAATGCCTTGGGGAATAAGTTATGAAATAAACCCTAAGGTTGAAATATTATGCGGATTACCTGGAAGAGAATTAAATAAAGCGATTGAGAAGGTAATTCAAAATGCTAAGATTTAATTGCATTCATTGTGGACAAATCATTGATTTAAATGAATTGGTTCATAAAGGATATAAACCAGACATTACGCAATGGAGTCATTATAATATTAAGACTGGAAGTTGCAGAAAATCGTAAATATATAATATGAGAATTTATTCAGACTTTAGGCTGAAACAAAAAGGAGACAGACATGAATTTGTTTAATTTATATATAGAAGCGGTTGCGAATAAAAAACGTTTGGTTTTTGATTATAAATGTACAGATGCTGACGACGATGGTAATTTTGAAGATGAAGATGGGTTAGAATTTGATACGAATCAATTTGCAGAAATTATAGCTGAATTTGAAAGGCATGAAATATCACAGAAGCGATTTCTGGAAAAATTTGAATTACCTAAGAACGACAATATTTTAAGTCAAATTGATCCTAGGTATAAAACAAAATTTTATGCAACAAAAACCGGCGCTTGTATATTCTTGAATGAAGATACGCATTACATATATAAAATAGTTTAAAATATAAAACAATATGGAGACTAACATGACAAAACATTAGTGGCAAATAAGCAATAACAAAATTAGCATATTTGTCATGGAGTTTTTCATGGCAAGAAGTTATAAAAAAAATCTGAATTATTATACTAATTCAGGCAAAGAAGGAAAAAGACTGGCTAATCGTAAATTACGCAGAAGCAACAAAATGAATCTGCTAAATTACGATGAGAATACAATTTTTAATTTGATTAGAGAAAAGAGTTGCATATGGGATTGGAGAGATTACCGAATAAATTATTTCAATTCTCTCGAGGCTTTAAAGCAAGAGTCTTGGTGTACTCGCGAAGATTATAATGTTAAATGGTGGAGGTATTATCGTAAATGAAAGTTAAATGTTTTCATGCGTGCGGTTGGCGAGGTGATATATCCGAAACAGAACAGGTTCGTTGTGGTGATGGTTGCTGTTTAGATTTTGTTTGTCCAAAATGTGGCGCAGCAACCTGTGATTTAGATTATTACGATGAATGGTTAACGAAAGAAAAAGAAGAACAAAATGCTGTTTAAAATTTTGTTAATGATTCATTTAATCTTTCAAACAAAATATTTATAAAATAAAAAAGGCAGTCAATACTGTAATTTTCTATATTACAAATGAACAATATAGAAAATTTTGGAATGTTTATTTTGGAAGCAAAAATTAAATGAACGCTTTTGCAAAAATAGAATATAATATCTCTCAAGACAGAGAAGAACATAATCTAACTTCTGATGAATTAGCAGATTTAATAGAAGATATTACTAAAGCCGTAAAAGAAGATGTTAAACATGATACCGATGTATTTTATTCAAAGTATTTAAGATTAATACAAGAACTTAGAAGAATATGAAATATTGTGTTTGCAATAATATTAATGAAGAACAAATTAAAAGAAGTATAGATTCAGGTTTAACTTATGAGCAATTTTTGTCCATTTATAGAAAAACCGGTTGCCGAACCTGCGACAAAATTATTGAAGAAAAATTTAAAATAAAAACATTTACTAAAATTTAAGCTTATGCTATAATAATATGTACCGCGGAATAAAAGCGGTTACAAGGAACAAAATGGTTACAGCAAAAACTTGTCAAGATATTCGTTCGGAATTGAACGAAGCCTTTAAACAACTTGAAGCAAAATATGGAGTAACTTTTGTACTTGGTTCTATGCGATATAACGCTGACCAAATTCGTGCAAAAATTGAAATTAATAAAAAGCCTACTGACGGCCTTACATTTGAAGCTGCGCAATTTAAACAATTCGCGGTTACTTATGGAATGAAACCAGAGTGGCTGAATCAAACGGTTTATGTAACTACATCTAGTTTATTGGATATTCCGGCTAATATTATTGGACTGAATCGCCGTAGTAAAAAATATCCGGTAATTGTTAAAACTATAAACGGCAAGCTGTACAAAATGTCGGCTAGACGCGTTATCGACCAGATGAAAGCTATCAAAATAGGTAAATAAAAATGAATGATGAATTTCCATTTTATCTTAAAGAAAAACCTTGGTTCGAAGGCAATAAAAGTTGGGATAACAAAAAAATTAATTGGCTCAAATTTATTTGGAATATCATAACGAATAAAAATGGTTTTCGTTGGAGGCTGGAAGGAACAATTCAGTATGCACTTAGGCATCATGATTACCATCGTGGTTATGGTTCAGGGGAGGTAATGCTCGCAGTTCATTCTTTAGATAAAGTTTTTGAGGAAATAAAATGAAGAAATATTAATCTTGCAAATTAATATAATAAATAACACTGGGCGTTAGAGCAGCGGTTAGCTCACCGGGTTCATATCCCGCGAGGTCGTCGGTTCGAATCCGACACGCCCTAAAATAAGTCGGCGTCGGCAAGTCAGGTTCAAGCCACTACCCTTTCACGGTAGCATAAGTCGTGGGTTCAAATCCCACCGTCGATAAATGGGAAATGTGATACGTTAAGGAGGTAGTGGTAACTTAACGGGGCGCATTCCATAGTGTTGTGTCAACTCGCTAAAATAGTTGATAACAAGGAACTTAGGTTCCAAGTTGGGCCTGTAATCCAACGGCAGAGATAGAGCTCTTAAAAAGCTTCCAGTGTGAGTTCGAATCTCACCAGGCCCACAAAAAGGTAGACGTTTAAAAAAAAGTACAAATGATTGCCATATTGTTTAAATATATAATATGGGACAATATAGAAACTATACAGACGAAGATTTTATAAATGCCTGTAAAGAAGCGTCTAGTCTTTCTGGAGTTTTACGAAAATTAAATTTGGTTATAGCCGGAGGAAATTTTTCGCACGCAAAAAAGAATTTGCAAAGACTAAAAATAAATACCGATCATTGGACTGGGTCGGCATGGAGTAAAGGACAAAGAACAAAAAATTGGCAAGATTATTCTAAAGTTTCACATTTAAAACCCCATTTAATAAAAGATAGAGGGCATCAATGCGAAACTTGTTTAAATTATAAATGGAATAATTTACCAATTCCTTTAGAAGTTGAACATATAGATGGCGACAGGTGTAATAATAATATAAACAATTTGAAACTATTGTGTCCAAATTGTCACGCTCAAACTCCCACCTGGCGAAGAAGGAAAAGTGTATTAAAAAATGAAAACAGTAAAAACAAAAGTTAAAAAACAACCTAAAGAAATTTCATCTTTATCTCTTAAGTTTGGAACACTTAAGGCATGGGATTTGAAAACAAAAGAACAATTAGACATATTGAAAAAGTATTCAAAGTTTGGTATGGCAGGTGGAGCAGCTCAGCAACGTGATACTCAAGAACAGAAAAAACTTATTTGCGAATTGATCGATACTATTACTAATCCTCGCGGAATTTTCCTGGATTGGGATGGAGTTTATGTATCAAAAAAGAAAGCTAAAAAATACGTAATGGGAAATTAAATAAATTCCCAAGTAGCACAGCTGGTAGTTGCGTCGCACTGTTAATGCGAATGTCGTTGGTTCGAACCCAACCTTGGGAGCAATGAATTATTATGATCTTCCAGAGGAATATAAAATTCCTTCCACTTATATAAACAGAAGTAGTAGATTAAATTATAAAACCTTAGATTGTTTTGATGGTAAAGGCCATCTAATGGAGATTACAAATGATTAAAAAAATATTTAGTTTGCCATTTAAAGAATTTTTTAAATTCCTAGTAGGAATTAATATGATTCATATAAATGTGCTTGCAGTAATTGTTGCGGTTCATAAACCCTCAGTTGAGGCTGTATACTTAACATTACCGTTAATGTTTGCAACTTATTATACTTTTCGGTCTATAAAATTTAAAAACTAATCTTATTCAAATTATGACTATAATTAAAAATAGCGGGCAATATCTTTTAGCCTATGCTTTTTTGCATCCCTGGGGAGTTTTGTTCGCGGCGAGTTGTAGTTATGCCACAAATCACTCGTTGATTCAAAGTCTAATACATGGGATATTTAGTTGGTTTTATGTTGTATATTGGATGATTAAATATGGATAGATTATACGGTATATATAATATTAAATACAAAACTGACCGCAAAAGAAATAGATAAAAAATGATTAGCCCTTATAGCTTAAATGGATAGAGCAGCGGTTTTATTTAGTTATTTTTAATTTTTATGCAAATATAATATATGAATAAAAATTTGCAAAAGTATAAACAAGTAGACGATAAATATGAATGCCCTAAGTGTGGAAAGCTATATTCAAAGTTTGGTATAGGAATTCATACATGGAGGGCTCATGGTGATGGAAAAGAGTTTGCCCCCAGACCTCGAGGCACCTATAACGGAGTTCATCAAATATGGAATAAAGGTTTAAATAAAAATAATAGCCGAAGTATACAAAAAGGCATTAACACGCTTAAACAAAAAATACAATCCGGAGAGTATAAACCTCATAGAACAAAGCACTCTAAAAAAACAAAATATTCATTATCTATTAAAAGAAAAAAATTTTTGTCTGAAAACCCAGAAAAACACCCATGGAAAAAACATACAAAATTTATTTCGGAACCTTGCGAACATTTTAAAAGTATTTTGAGGCAGAAAGGTATAGAATTTATCGAAGAATTTCAACCGCTATTGCCGGAAAGATTTTTTTCAATAGATGTTGCTTTAATACACAAAAGAATAGGGGTGGAAATAAATGGTAACTTTCATTATAATGGCAATAATAAAAATAATAGTTTAAAAGATTATTATAAGAATAGACATCAAATTTTAGAAAGCGCAGGATGGACTATTTATGAAATACATTATTTGGATGTTTACGATAATAATAAAATGACTGATCTACTTTCCCGCCTGTAGACATAACGCTCTTCTAAAGCGTATCATGTAGCGGACTGAAAACGCAGGTTCGAATCCTGCCGGGCGGAAATAAAAAATTTTAAAAGAGGAAAAATGAAAGCTCATAAAATTGTTAATTTAACTAATGGTAAATTTAAAACTAGTTCTTGGTATGGAGAATCGGAAACAGGAGAATTATTTCATAAGCCGGGAGCTGTAAAGCGTTGGCTTAATAGTAATTTAAATTCTGAAGAAAATTTAGAAGTAATTGAATATGAATTGAAAGAAGTTAAACGAATTCCCGCTCAATTATTTAAAGCAGAATTAAATCTTAAAAAAATAAAACGCAAAGCAAATTGGCCTCAAGAAGCAAAGTATATTCTTACCGGAATCTTTGCTCCATTGAAAACCTATTTAATTACAGAATTGCCTGATTGGGATGATAGGGTCTCTTTGTGGGTAATTAAAAATGGTACAGCAATTACGGAAATTGATTTTCACGGTATTCCGGGGGAGTTAAGAGCCATAGTATGATAATTATATTAAACGCAGAAATAGACAGAAAAAATTCTTCTCAGGAAAAAACTTTCGAAGAATTAAATATATATGACTTTGATATTACAAGAGAAATGATTTATCGAAGCCATAAAATTTTGTTATTTGAAAACTCTGATACAGAAAATTGTAAGGCTAAATTTTTAAGAATTTATAATAATAATGAAAAAATATTAACAGAAACATTTTGGGAAAATGTTTCGCTTGTGGGTAATAAAACAGGTATATTAAACTATAATACTAAACATGTCCTGGCTAGTTAATTCATATCTTTGGATATTATTTGTATTTACGCAATATTTTATTATTGCTTATTTATCTATTAAAGGTTCTACAACTCAAAATAATAAATTTCTTTATGGAGTTTATTTTCTTGGGATATTACCTTCTTGGACTTTAATTTGTAAATACTCAAATGACATTGTTCTGATGGGATATATTTATGATTTTGTTTTAGCTTTATCTTGGACTTTAGGATCAATAATTTTTCAGGGTAAACAATTTGGTATATATCAATATGTAGGAATAGCTTTAATGTTTATTGGAATTATGGTATTTAAAAAATGAGTGCTGAAGATAAATTAAAAAAAGCTTTAGAAGTTTTAGAACAAATGTCTGATGAAGATTATTTGAAGCTTTTAAAAGAATGTACAGGACGAGACCAAATAGTTGATATAAATAAATACGATGATATTTTAAAGGACAATAATCAACATGGAAAATCGTAATTCAAAATCATTTTTGTGGAAGTTATTAAATTATCCATATTGGTATAAAATATCTGGACTATTTATTAAGAGAACATTCGAGATACCACTAGATCAATACCTTATGATTGAGTTTAGTCTTGTTACAAATCCAGCATACCCTTATGCGGTAATTGATTGGAGTAAACTAAATTGAAAAAGCTATTCAAAATAAGCATTGATACAGTACCAAACGACCCAGTAGACATACGCTGCGGTGGTCCACAATATTTAGGCTACGATTTCTATATAGAAGAAGGTGAATTCAAAGGTAAAACAAAAAAAGGTATTTTAAAATCAGTTAAAGAATGGATGAAAAAAGAGAAACTACCTTGCACAAATGTTTATATCAGAGAAATTCTTCCATATAAAATATGGACAAAAGATATGATTAAAGATTGTATAAAAAATACTAAAGAATGAACTCAACTCAGGATTTAAATTCTAATAAAGAGTTTAAACAGTACCTGAAAGATGGTACTGAAATAATTACTATTGAAAAATCCTGGTGCTCAGTATGTCCATTGTATGTAAACCTTGAAGGCATGACTGATTGGGAATGTAAAAGATTCCCATATACAGATAAAGACATAGGTACTTGGTATGATGGTCCACTACGTAGAGTGGCATGTATGAAAGAAACAGGAGATTATCAAGAATGAACATCTATGACAAACTACAAAGAGAAATAACTATAAGCTTTGCAATAGGAGCCTTTGTCCTTTTGATTGCTGACATGATACTGGGAGCCACATTGCTCTACTTTGCTATTAAAGAAGGTATACTATGAAATCAATTAAAGAACTAAAAGAAATTTGTAAGATTATTCCACATTCAGAATCAAGGATGCCTTATACATATCACCATGATGCTATTAGAGTATTCACTAGGGATAAAACAGGAGTTCTTCATTCTCGTTCGGATATTGCTGGGATTTCCAGTAATACTTCCCAGGAAGAACTATATACTATAGCCTTATTTCATGTCTTAAATGATCTTAAGCCTGTAGATTGGCTCTGTATACCTAGTAAATATATACAGGATCTAAAAGACATTTACCTTACTGCCCAGTTACTTATGGATAAGTTTTATAGAGACAATTATGGAAAGGAGCTATAAGGAATAATGAAATCAATTGAAGAACAAATAGAAGCTCTTACACAGGAGCTAAGACCTTATCCTGAAACCAGAGCAGAGTGGTTTTGGTATTTCAGTACAAGCGACGACGAATCTTTTGTAGACTCTTGCTTGGAAGATGAATCAGAATATGCCAGAAGAGTTTGGAGAGACTCAGAATTTTGCTCTTTCAACAAAGCAGAAGTAGAAGAATACGCAGACTGTTACCGTAGACTGAGATTGTATCAGCTTATTGGTGAAAAGAAAAAGAAAGAGTTTTCTTTGAACCGGGTTGCAGATTCTCCAATATATGGAACAGACTTCCTCTATTACATAGACTTAGGTGTTGCAGATCGTTTTTCTGGGAGAGTTACTACACCTAATTGGAAAAGACATTGTGTTCTTGGAGGAGTTTGGTTCGCTCGTGAAGAGGATCGTCTCGAAGCACTCAAAATATGTGGCATCGATGCTGAGTTCCAGAAGAAGTGTGCGAAGTATGGATTAGGAGGAGCATGATAGAACCTTATGAACTAAAACCTGACTCAGAAGGAAAGTATTCTGCTAAAGACGTAGCAGAGGCTCTGGAATCAGCTATGTTTGCTGTCCAACAACTTCACTACTGGAGAGGACACAAAGATACACCTAAATTAGAAGCACGTCAGGGTGCTTGGCAATACAAAGTAAAAGAACTCAGAGCGCAGGAAAGTGCCAAGCATGGATTAGGAGAAGCATAGATGCTTGATAAACTACGAAAGTTCCTTAGAGAAAGAAGGC
>ENA-UOYA01002446-UOYA01002446.1-activated-sludge-metagenome-genome-assembly--contig:-NODE-2446-length-17925-cov-5.819754_pt1 | contig 17925 bp, 24 predicted proteins | sample MGYA00238163_ERZ764804 | MGnify/ENA primary metagenome ERZ764804 (study PRJEB28919, sample SAMN05720223) | activated sludge metagenome | isolation source: Anaerobic digester | place: Hong Kong... | reverse complement strand
GTTCGAAAATAATACTTCTCTTGAGAAGAAGCTTACTCTCCTGATATGTGCTTCTCACACACATACCGGTCTGTTTTTCAAATACACATCCAATGTACTTCGTTAACAGAAGATTCTAATTTAATAATAATATAACTGGTGATGCCGGTTTTACGCATTAAATGCAACCTATTCGATGATAGGATTACCAAACACTTGATGCAATTGCTGAAGCAGTAGCCATACTTCTTATTCTTGAAATACGTCTGTTTATCTGTTTTTTGTAACGGTTTAGTATTTTTCTTTTAGCAATTGCAGATCGGCATTTCGTTCCTTTTGAACACTTCGGACCAGTATTGTTATGTCGATCAGTTATCATTCTACGAATAGCAGATGCATTTCGTATTCTTTTTAATAACAAATTATAATCCCAGGTCATTTCTCCAATCCGGAATTCAATTGTATTAAAACGAGGACGAAAGTTTACCCAACTTCCTTTCCAAGAACGTCTCACTTCTCTGTGGTTATAAAATCCTTGATAATTCCATTTATCTAAGATTTCTAACACTTTTTTTTCAGGACAAATTTTATAGATGTCATCTGCCTTAAATGATTCAAGATCAACATGATAATGTATCCCACTACCTGTATTAAACAGATAATGTTTTTCCAAGAACTTTGTAATCTGATATAACGAAATAAGTCCTTTTAATCCCGGTTGAATTCTGAAAGTACTTTCGTGTTTTTCAACACAATAGTCTAACAGAAAAGCAACTTCAACAGTAGATGGTTCAGCTTTATATGGAGTTTCAAATTCTATTCCAATACTGTATGGTAACACCTCTAAAGCTACTTTTTTTAAAACGGGATTCTGACTTATTAATTCTCTGTAGATGTCGTAACAATCCTGAGAATATTCTGGAAAAAAGAGGGAAGGGTTATTAATAATACCCTTCGCCTCTTGATAATATTTTACCATTCTCCCGATTCTTTAACAGTTTTGCGTTCTACTGTCTTCTTTGAACTGGCCTGTTCCAATTTGGCAATCAGTTCAGTTTTTGTATTTTTTAAATTAAACGGGATTTCTTTTTGTTGCAATTTTACTTGTAATTGCTTCACCGTGAGTTTCGATAATTCTACTGACATTGTTTTCGTTTTTAATGGTTATAAAATCAAAATTTAAAAGCTATATATTCACGTATCTCCATGTTGTAATGAAGAATGTAAAGTTCTGGCGGATTATCCTTATGTCTATGGCACCAATCAGATAAAAACTGTGTAAGTAAGAACTGATTACCATTTACATATAATTGACCTCCTTCTGTCAATAAGAATTCCCAAGCAGATGTTTTATCAGCAAGTAATGTTGTAGGATCATATCCTAAAGTAATAGGTCCAGCAACATCATTCATTGTAACATCAGGAGTAACAAGACTATATATTCTCATATTAAAGGATTTGTTTTTGTTCGGAAATACTCATTATATAACCAGAATCATGATAATTTACAAGCCATAATCTCTGATCTGTAGTTGTAAATGAAATCAGATAATCATCATTCCAATGAGAGAATGAAGTATTCTGCTTTTCACAAAAGTCTAAGATTTCATCCATACCTGTATATTTTGGGTTTTTGGTTTAAAAAGATGGTCTAGTTCCTTGTTTACAACACTAGACACAATTCATTAATAATCTCTCGGAAATTTTCAGGAGTGGCTACCTGAGCTGATGGTTAACGATCTTATTAATATATAGAGTTTTCTAACCCTCAAATATCCAGACTGTACTGGCATCAATCTGTTTCTATAAACAGATAAACTTTAAGACAACTGATACACTAAAGAATGTATAGCTGAAGTAATCAGTTAGATATAATATTAGGAGAAATGTAGAACCTATAATATTGTACTGAATTACAATGAGTTATAAGTTTATGAGGGTTTGAGGCTCCTCAATTACATCTCTCCTAACATCATAAAAATTACTGTAACTAATTTATTTTCAGTTAATTACAGTGGTATCTTCAAGAAACAACCTCTGTTTCCTGTATTCCCCATTAAAAAACGATACTATATCTGTTAAATCTAAATAGATTATACCTCTGCAAGATACCTAACAGAAACAGATAGTTCACAATGTATCAATTCAAGTTCCTCAAAAACTACCTCTGTGTGAACTTCAGAGGATTTAAATATATAGTGTTCCACGTGGAACGTATGTTCATGTTTACTCTTACTGATAAATTGATAAATATATCAGTACAAGGGCTGACAAATAGATTGGAGTGGCGCCGACCACTCCACAAATCTATCTGTCGAAAAACTCTCTTATTCTGTAGAAAGCTTTTCCAGCTGCTTATTCAGCAGCTTAATTTTGGCATTACTCTCAGCCCTGTCCCGGATTAGTTTATCCAGGTCCATAAATCCGAGGCTTACCTTTGCATCAGTTAAGGCTTTCTCACCGATGGTAACCTCTGTTACGAGATCCACCATTCTGGTACGAAGCCCTGCCTTTTTCACCTCTTGGCGATCAAGGTCTGAGAAGAATGTAATCCTTCTCGTTGAACCTTCTTTCACAAACCCTTCCACTGCAAATTCTCCCTGATCCCCAATGTTAGGGATCTTGTAATTTTGTCCTCCTGTCATGAACCCTAACCATTCATGTTCTGGGTTCACGTGTTGATTGAGACCAATCCCTGCATCACGGGCAGCCTGAATCAATTCTTCAATATTATCCGAAGCAGGAACTGCTGCTTGCGTGATATTACCCTGTGCATCCCTCTGTTCAGGGATTGCCGGTGTTATTGTTGGCACAATTGCATACTTGTGCATACCATAACGGCTTGTGCCTAAATAACGAACCTTGAACATTGTTTTTTCTTTCATATTTTTAGAGTTTTTGTTTGACGGGGTATCCCCGCACGCTAAGTTGACATAGGGGTTGGATGGTGGGAAACCCCTCATTTCAACAAACATTTAATATCTAAAAAGATTTAAAAAAAATTAGAAAAAAAAATTAGAAAAAAAATTGAATAAACATATAAAATGTATATCTTTGACAAAACATTCATTACAAAATGAATACCTTTAAAATAACACTTCGAGAAGATTGGTTTAAAAAAAATGATATCATCAACATTAATGATCAAAAAGTAGTAGTTATCAGTACACCAAAAATAAAATACAATACTTGGTATTTTAAATTATTAAATTTTTTAACGTTTAAAAAATACTTTAATAACTATTATTTTTATAAGGTTAAACCAATGATAAATACAAAAAGTTATGAGAAAAAAAGTAAGTTTTGATTTTGATGGAACATTAGAACACGAACATGTTCAAGACTATGCTAAATCACTAATAGAAAATGGTGTAGAAGTTTGGGTGGTAACTACCAGATTTGATGAAAATCATATTCATCTCTATTACACAGATGAATGGAGAAAAGCTGGTCAAGATGATTTGTGGAAAGTGGTGGATAAATTGACGATTCCAAGACATCATGTAAGATTTACTAATATGGAATGGAAAGCTAAATATTTAGACAAAAGTAGTTTTATATGGCATTTAGATGATAATGATGAAGAACATGAACAAGCCGAGCTGTTAGGGATTAATGTTCCTATTATTGATGTTAAAAGTTCATTCTGGAAAAACGAGTGTAATTCTTATTTAAATTTATAAAAAATATTTAATATGAACGAAGCTAAAGATTGGTTTGCTTTATATAGTACCTTTAAAAAAAGTGAGTTTTTAAATGCGTATATCTGTCCAAAATATAATTTAATAATGACAAAAGTTGTTGGAGCAGATTTATGGGCAGTGTATCCTAATACGAATATAGCATCTGATGTAAACACTTTTTATAGTTTTTTCAACGACGGCTTACAAGGATCTTTTGAAGAATGTGTTAAAAAAATAAACGATCATTATGAATCAAACAATGTTAGAACTGAACAATCCATTTGACGCATATGCTAAATTATTAGGATATTGTCTTGTATTATTTATGATTGCTCCTTCTGCTACTTCTAATCCTCAATTCATAGTTAAATTATATGGATCAGGAGATCTTAGAGTAGTAGATATGGTAGATCTTAAAGTTTATGGAAATCCATCCGCAGGAGAAAATTTAATACCTACTATTCCTAGCGATTGGATTAAAAAAGCTGAAAAACCAGAAAATTATTAACTAAAATAAAATCAAAACAAATGTCAACAACAAAAAACGAAAACAAACAAACAACTGTATCCATTGAAAGATATTTAGTAACAATGGAAAAACAACACAAATTAGCAAAACTGCAATCTGAAATTTCAGAATTCAGAGTTAGAGAAATTAAAGCAAATATTGAATACTTAGAATTAATGAGAACATATAATAAATCTCAACCTTCTGTAGAACAACAAGATGAAGCTAAGGTGCCTGAAAATCCTATTCAATATGAAACATATTCAGAACCTGAAGCAGCTTCTCCTAGTAATTAATTTTAAAAATTTATAACTTCTAATATTTGGAATTACATTAATAATTTCATATATTATATAAAGATAACCAAAATGAGTGTTGTAATATACGAAGATCGTATTGTTTTAAAAACTAAAGAAGATGTGTTAAAAGCACATCTTCTTTTAAAGTTTCATGAAAAAGATATTAAATTGTCAATGGCAGATATTAATACCATAATTGAATTATACAAATATGGTTATACTAAACAATTTTTCAAATCATGTATTGAAAATAAAATTTTCAAATCAAAACAAACAGTTCGAAATGCAATCTCAAGATTAACTACTTTAGGAATATTAACTTGTCAAAAAAGAGGTGAAAGAGCCATAAACCAAGAATATCTTCTTGAGACAGAAACCGATGTTGATACAATTATTATTAAATATTTAGTACGAAACGCATGATTTTATCTAAAAAAGATATTTATAATAATGTGGCGGCATCATCAGGAATTGATGTTAACATAATAGAATCGGTAGGGGAACAAGTATTTACAGAGCTTAGATTAAAAATGGATTCTCCTACCGTTTTATTTTATGAGCTACCTTATTTTGGAAAATTTAAAATAAGGTTTATGCATTTAAAAGAACATGTCATTACAGTTAAAAAAGAATATTTACCAAGATATACTGTTTTGTTAGAAATGATGAAACAATATATTCAGGAAAAAAGAAAAATACGAGAAGAACGTTATCAAAATAAATCTACTACAGATGCTTCCTAATAAAAATGCTACAAATCCCGCTAAAATAAATTCACATAATGTTTTAAGATTTTTAAAAGCGAAATTACGAGAATTTTCCGATGCTTTTAATTTATTAGAGGATTATAAAAAAGAACAGGTAATTTGGCGGAGAGATCAGGCAAAAGAATGTAGTGCAAACGGATATTGTACATATTGTGGTTGTTCAACTCCTGGAAAATATTATACTGATGATGGCTGTGATGATCCTGTTAAAAAATGTTATCCTGATATGATGTCTAAAGAAGAATGGGAAAAATTTAAAATTACAAACAATATAACTATCGAAATAGTATGATTACTACAAAAACACCAATTATATTCTTTAATAATCTTGTTAAAAAAGAAGAGGTTAAACACACCGTTCATGTAACAAATGAATCAGAAAAAACCGTTAATATAAAATCTTATGTTGGCTGTATTTGTACAACAGCTTCTGTAGAAACAGATATTTTACACCCTGGTCAGACTATTCCTGTTCACATTACATATGTACCGTCTTCTACAGGAATTGATGAAAAAGAATTTGGTATAATATTCCAGGAAAAATTTAATCCATTAACTTATAAATTAGTATTTAAAATTATTGCTAAAATTGAAGCGTAGAGCAGCGGTAGCTTGTCTGGCTCATAACCAGAAGGTCGGTAGTTCGAACCTACCCGCTTCAACAAAAATATATTTATGTCTGCGACATTAAAAAAAACAACTCGTGTTTATCCAATACCAATAGATGTTTGGATAAAAAAACATCCAGCGAATTTAAACATTTTTACAGAGTTTGTAAAAAAACATCACAATGAATTACAGACTGGTAAGATTTTAAAGATTTTCTTAAATGATCATCTGAATAATTCTAAAATGTTATATATTCGTAAAAAACATAAAACTTATTTAAAATGATTTTAATTCTTGAAGGAACAATTAATCAGGCAATCGCTGAAAAATTAGCAGACGCATATAATGAGCTTAGACCTGATGAAATATTGCATATTTATTTAGCTTCAGGAGGAGGTTCTGTTTCTGTAGCCAGAATTATGATAGATATGATTAATGCGAATCAAACTAATACAATATTAACAGGTTTCAATATAATTGCCAGTGCAGCTTTTGAAATTTTATTATCAGTAAAATGTAAAAAACAAATTGTAGATGATACAATCGGCATGGTTCATTTATATAGTTGGAGCGTAGATTTCAGAGATGATGCTAAACCAAAAGATATTTTTGCAGAATTTCAAATAAAACAATTAAAGAAATCATTAAAAGAAAGATTAGAATTTTTTAAAAGTTGTAGATTGACAACTCCTGAAATTGAGACATTAAAAACAGGACAAGATTTATATCTTACAACTGAACGATTAAGACAAATTATAAAATGAAATTTATAGAAACTCCGCATATTTATCAAAATGAACACAATCATAATTATTTATCTGTAACAACTCTTATTAAAAATTATACAATAAAAGAAGATTGGATAGAAATAGCTAAAAAAAAGGCATTAAAAGAAAATAGAAATTATGAAGAATTATTAGCAGAATGGGAAGAAAAAAGAAATAAAAGTGCAGAAAAGGGAACACGATATCATAAACTTCAGGAAGAATTATTAATTAATAAAAAACACATTGATTATGAGGGTTGTAAGATTTATGTTAAACATGTACCTACGATTGATGGCATTAAGGAAGATTCCAATGTTTTATTAAATAACAACGAGATATATCCTGAAAAATTAATATGGAGCGATTTATATAAGATTTGCGGAACAGCCGATCTTGTAAAAGTATATAATAATATTATATATATAGATGATTATAAAACAAATGAAAAATTAGATTTTGAATCATTTAAACATCCAAATCCACGAATTGGTAAAAAAAAGATGTTGTTCCCATTATCTCATTTAGATGATTGTAATTTTAATCATTATCAATTACAATTAAATATTTATATGTATTTGTTATTACAAACAAATCGTCATTTAAAGATGGGTCATATGACAATTTTACATATAAAATTTAATGAAAATGATGAGCCATTAGAACCTATAAAATATAAAGTAAAAAATATGCAAAAAGAAGTGGCAACTCTTTTAAAGCATTATAAATCAACCGTTCATGATTAGAATTTTTGAATTAGATGAGCATAAAAAATTATCAATAAATGAACATACGCTATTAGTTCCGGAATTAAAAGCAATTATAGATAAGTTTGAAGATCCTATTCCTCCATTATCGTATGTTTATTTATTAACTGTTCCTGATAGTCCATATGCAAATTTACCTGAAGATGAGAAAAAACAATCTATTTCAGAAGATGTAGGCGGTGAATTTTCATTAGAAGATCCTATTATAGATGCTGCAATTACAAAATTGCAGACTTTATTTAGTACACCTACATCAAGATTATTTATAGCTCTTCAAAAGAGTATAGATACAATATCTGAATATTTAACAAATGCGTCTGTTATTGAAGGAAAAGATGGTAATCTAGATTCAATCCGTCAATACCAGCAAAATATAGGAAAGATTCATGAATCTTTTAAAAAAATAGAAAAAGCCAAAGATGAAGAACTCAAAGTCGCATTGAGAGGTAAAGCTCGTCTTGGTTTATACTGATGTTTACATATCCACTTGCAATTCCTTGTTATAAAAATGGTGTATGGTCTCCTTTTATTGTAAGAGACCAGGAAGCGCATATTGATTTAGTAAAATCAAATATGAAAATTCCTGGAGATTACAATCTTGATGAAACATCTAATTTTTGGATCAGTGCTGCTAAAAAATTTGAAACAACTGGTTCTTATACAGATTTTATTCCAGATACTTCGCAATATATTAAACATTGGACTTTAGAAAAAAATAAAGTTTTAAATGGTGTTATAATAGAAGACAGATATGTTCCTCCTTTTTATTATTGGTATTTAAATTATTGTGTAATATTAAACAGAAAGAAAAGAACGGAATCATTTCCTTCAATATATGATTCGGATTATCATTTCTTTTTGTATATTTTATTGTGTATATTATTAGGAAAGCACGCTTGTATTGTAAAAACAAGACAACGTGGATATTCTTATAAAATTACAGCAATTTTATTGTGGAGTTACTGGTGGTTTAAAGGATCAATTAATACAATAGGTGCATCAGATGAAGACTATACATTAAAGTCATGGGAATACATGACAATTTATAGAAATCATTTAAATGAGCATACAGCTTGGATCAGAGGCCCTTATATTCCAAAAGTATTAGATTGGACAGAAAGGAATACTACAGATGATGGTAGAACAATTGGTTTAAATAGTAAATTAAAAGGTTTAACTTTTAAACAAAAACCTACAAAAGGTGTTGGTGGGGCACAATCATTTTTCTTTTATGAAGAAGCAGGAATTGCTCCAACTCTTTTAGAAACAATTGGTTATATACGTCCTGCTGTTGAATTGGGAAATATTACAACAGGTACGATTATTATTTCAGGATCTGTAGGTGATCTGGATGATTGCCAAGATTTAAAAAAGATATTTGAATCTCCTGATTCTTATAATTTTTTGGGAATAAAAAACATCTTTGAAGAAAACACTTCTCATGAAACAATTGGATTTTTTGTTCCTGAAACCTGGTCTTTAGAAGGGTTTATGGATTCTTTTGGAAATTCTCAGGTAGATGAAGCAAGAGAATTTATTTTACAAAAAAGACGTCATGCTGAACAGAATCAATCTGCTGAAGATTATCAACTGGCTGTTTCACAAACACCTTTAACTCCTTCTGAAGCATTTCATACAAGAAAAAGATCTTTCTTTCCTGCGCATCTCTGTAATAAACAATCTGAAAGATTGTCAATTAACAAACCATCATTAACACCTGTCATACTGTTTGAAAAAGAAAACAGAGAAATTGGATGGAGAAGAGCATCTTTAGATGGTGATCCTAAACCTATACACAAATATCCTTTAACAGATAAAGATAAAGATATCAGAGGTTGTGTAGAAATTGAAGAATGGCCCGAAGAAAACTCTAAATTTTTAACATATTTTGCAGGAGTCGATCCTATTAGTACTGATCAAACAACAACCTCAGAATCTTTATTTTCTGTTACTATTTTTAAAAATTTATTAGAAACAAAAACAGAAGATCCTGAAACAGGTGAAGTTAAAATGAAAATTACAGGATTTAAACCTGTTGCCTGGTACACAGGAAGAATGAGTGATTTAAAAGAAACTAATCAAATTGGAGAGTTTTTGATAAGATTTTATAACGCATTTGCAATTATAGAATCTAATGTACAGACCTTTATAAATCATATGCAATCAAGAAATCTTCAAGGATTAATGGCTACCAAAAAAGATATTGGATTTTTAGAAGATTTAAATGCAAATCAGAATGTACATAAAACATATGGTGTGCATATGACGCCTGTAATTAAAAACTATATATTCCAAAACATTAAGGATTATATGCTGGAAGAACTTGAAATTATAAGAAAAACAACCGGAGAACCAATAAGAACAGTTTATGGAATAGAACGATTAAATGATGTTGCGTTATTATCTGAAGCAAAAAGTTGGAGAGATGGATTAAATACCGATAGATTAATATCTTTTGGATTAGCATTATCATTAGCAAAACATTATATCGTAAATGGATTATTTGATCGTGTAGATAAAACAACTTCTAAAAAAGAAGTTATTGTACAGGCTCCTGCAAAAAGTTTATTTAAAACGTTGGACAGTCATTTAAATCCTAATTATATACGTCCACGACAATATTTTAAAAATTATGGCTAAGTTAAAAAAGAAAAAAGATACTGTTGTATTAACGGCTAGAGATCTATTAAAAGGATATACTGCTGATAAATATGACACCAATCTGTATAATATGAGTCCTCTTCAAATGATTCCTGCTGAAGAAAAAGACGAAGAATGGAAAAAATGGAATCTCGATTGGTTAGAACGTGTAGCTATGCGACAATTATCTAGTGAAGTTCCAACAATGCTGAAAAATTATAATTTGGCAAATGGAATTATAGATAAAAATGATTATATGTTAACTCCTGATAATGATTATAGAGATCAGATTCAAACATTAGTTAACGATAATAACAGCACATTACCTATAAAATTTTTTCCAATTATTCCAAACGTGGTAAATGTAATGGTTGGTGAATTTACTAAAAGAGATAATCGAATTATAGTAACAGCCAATGACATGTTTACACAGACAGAATTGGAAAATAAAAAGAAAGAAGATCTTACAAATATTTTATTAGCTAAAGCAGAACAAGACAAATTATTTACACTGCAATCAATGGGTATAGATCTTGAATCAAAAGAACCCGATGTACAGGAATTGATTCAAAAAGAATTAGCGATGGCTAAAGAAATTGAAGAATTAAAAGTAAAGTATAAAAATTATAGAACAATTCCTGAACAATGGGCCAATCATGTAATTCAATCAGATAATGACAGATTTAAATTGTATCAATTAGAAACAATTGGCTTTAGAGATATGCTAATAACAGATAAAGAATTTTGGCATATTCGTGTTCATGATGATGATTATGAAATTGAATTATGGAACCCTATCCACGTATTTTATCACAAAAATAAACATACTCAATATACCGATGAAGGAAATTATGCCGGAAGACAATTAATGATGTCTATTCCGGAAGTAATAGATGTGTTGGGACCATTAATGAATGAATCTCAAATTTTAGAACTAAAAAATGGATATAAAATCTTATCCAATTTACCATTAGTAAATTCAGGAAATGCTGATCAAACGCATTGGTATTCTAACTTTTCTAAACCATATCCAAACAGTATTACAAATGTAACCTGGGGACAATATATGGATGGTAAGTTTATGCAAAAAATGGCAAATGAACTTGCTGGAAATAAAGTCGCACCTACAAATCACGGATTTGATTTTTCGTGGTATGATCTTAATAACTTACCAACAGATTACATGACAGCAATGGATACTCCAGGAATGGTTCGTGTAACAGAAGTATATTGGAAATCACAAAGACGAATCGGAAAATTAGTTTCTAAAACAATTGACGGAAATACTATTATAAAAACGATAGATGAAAATTATAAAGTAACAGTAAAACCTGTTTATAATAAGGATATCAATCAAAAAGAATCTGCTGAAAATTTAGTATATGGTGAACATATTGATTGGACATGGGTAAATGAAGTCAGATATGGTATTAAAATAAATTCTGCATTATCGTCATATTATACTAGAAACTATTCGACATTTGAACCAATCTATATTGGTGGAGATCCAATACCTTTTCAATTTAAAGGTGAAGATCAAATTTATAATTCTAGAATACCTGTTATAGGATTTATTGCTTCTGAAAGAAATGCAATATCTATGTCAATGGTATCTAAAATGAAATCATATCAGATTTATCACAATATAGTTAACAATCAGAATTTAGAAATGTTAGCTGATGATATTGGTAAAGTCATTGTAATTGATCAAAATATGATTCCTAGAAATTCATTAAATGGTGAATGGGGAAAATATAATATTCCAATGTTTTATCAGGTAATGAAAGATTATCAAATTGCAGCATTAGATACCAATATTAGAAATACTGAAAATCCTACTAATTTTCAACATTTTCAACAAGTTGATTTAAGTAAAACAGAACAGATTTTAACAAGAATTAAATTATCAGAATGGTCAAAATTAAGTGCTTTAGAAGTAATAGGAATTACACCACAAAGATTAGGATCTGTTGCAGCAAGTGAATCTGCAACGGGTGTTAGACAAGCTGTAAACAATTCTTATGCACAAACTGAAAATTATTTTGATCAACACATGAATCATTTAATGCCCCGTGTAAGACAGATGGCATTAGATGCTGCACAATATATTGCCTCAACCAAACCTGAATCAAGAATATCTTATTTATCTACAAATGAAGAACGTGAATGGTTCTCCATTGAAGGATATAAATTATTATTACGAGATTTTCGAATTCATGCTAAATCAACCGCTAATATAAAAGAACTTACAGAAAGTTTAAGAAGATTGGCTTTTGAAAATAATACAGCAGGAGGATCGTTATATGAGTATGCTCAAATGATTACATTACAATCACCATCTGAAATAATTTCAAAATTAAAAGAAGCTGATGATAGAAAACAACAAGAATTAAAAGATCAGAGAGAACATGAATTACAACTTCAACAAATGAGAGATCAAGCAATTGAAAAAGAAGCACAGCGTGAAGATTTCTGGAAAGCAAAAGAAATTGAAAAAGATATTTTAATCGCACAAATTCAGCATTCTGGAAACGATGTTTCTGAAACAGCAGACCCCGCTTCATTTATAGATTTACAACAAAAACAGCAAATGAATGATGCTATAATTCAGGACATGGAGCATAAAAGATTATCAGATAAAAATCTTAAAGGACAAGAATTGGCATTAAAAAGAGAAGAATTACAACTAAAACGTGATGAACTTTTAGCAAAAGAAAGAATAGAATCAGTTAAAGCAAAAGTCGCTTTAAAGAATAAAGTATCCGGAGAAAAATGATTTAGCTATATAATAAATAAATTATTTAAATAAACATTTATTATTTGGAAGTATTCAATATAAACATTAAATTATATTATAAAACCATAAACACTTAATTATGAAGCCTGTAATGACAGAAGTAACTGACGAGATTGCGTCATTAATTTGGTCTGGTGGAGATATTACTCCAGATTTATTAAAAAATGATTCGTCAACAGATGATGATTCTGATGATTCAAAAAAAGATGAAGATAAATCAGATGTTGATGATGCATCAAAGAAAACAGAGATTAAAGATAAAGATCTTGACGATATCTGGAAAAATGAAAATGACGAGGATGATGAAGATGATGAGGGAGAATCTGATAAAGATGATCTTAAATCTGATAAAAATGCCGACGTTGTTAAAAAATCAGCAGTTGGTAGAAAACCTTCTAATTTAATATCTGCTGTTAATAAATTAATCGAAAATGGTGAATTATTACCATTTGACGATGGAGATTTAAAAACTGAAGAAGATGCGCTTCAATTATTAAAATTGAATTTAGCAGAAAAAGAAAAGCAAAGTAAAACAACAGCATTTACAGAAAAAATAAAAGAATATAGTCCTCAAGTTCAAGCAGTATTACATTATGCAGAACAAGGAGCACAAACAGCAGAAGAATTAATGACGTTATTAGGAGCTATGAAAGAAGTAGAAGATGCATATTCTTTTACAACAGATAGTCCTGAAGATTGTGAAAAAACATTACGTTATTATTATAAATCAAAAGGAATTCGAGATAGTAGCATTGAAAAGCAAATTAAACTATTAAAAGATTCTGGTTTTGAAACATTAAAAGAAGAAGCAGATGGAATTATTCCTGAAGTTATTGCAGAAAGAGAACAAAAGGTTGCTCAAGAATTACAAGCAGCTGAAGAAAGAAAACAATTAGCTGAAAAAGCTAGTCAGGATTATCTTCGAACAATTCAACAAACTCTTTCAAAAGATAGCATTAAAGGAATCGCTCTTTCAAAAAATGAAAAAGCTAAATTATATGAGGCTGTTGCAAATCCTAAATATGTTTCTATTAATGGAAACAGAACTACAGAATTTGTAAAACGTCTTGAAGAAATGCAATTTGGAAATGCTCAAGATTATGAGCATTTTATGATGATTGTAAATTTAGCAGTAGATTATGATGGTTTTATGAATAAATTAAAATCGTCAGTTGGTGCTGAAACAGCATTAAAAACAGAAAGGCTGTTAAGAGATACTAAAAAAACAGTTCTTACAGCACACGATCCTGTTGTAAAATCCAGAGAAACAGATAAAAAAACTGTTTCAAAAGGTTTTAAAAATCCTTTCAATTAAAAATAAACATTAAATATGGCTAACGGCTTTCAAACTCCAAGTATTAACAATGGTATTTTTTACAGACAGACCATGTTTGATCAGAGATCTCACGTATCTGCGGCTCACCTTCCGCAGATGTCAGTGGATAAAATTACTGATCTTGGTCCTGTAGAATACTGGGCAATGACCCGCAAATCAGAACTTCCTCTATATAAACTTTCAAGTTTTGGAGGCAGAAACATCGTAGAAATAGAGGGTAATGTAGCAAGATATCAAGTTCCTGTATCAATGGATGATACTGTTGAAATTGTAGCAGACATTACTACTGTTGATAAACCAGGTTTAGACGGAACTCCGTTTGAAATCATGTTATCAACAGATCGTTTTGGATATGGTGATCTTCTGAAATTTTCTCAATTTTCAAATTTTGAATTAGTTGTTGATCCTTCACAACCAATTCGTCCTAAAGGTGAAGCTTTTATCTATACTGTTAAATTACTTGATAATGGTAATGTAAAATTTGTAGATAAAAAATATTTAACACCTGGAACAAGAATTGGTAAATTTGGATCAGTTATTCCTACTGAATTTGGACAAACTTATGGTTCTTGGAGAATCAATGGTGTAGGTGAAAGAGAGTATATCATCAAAATTGGTGATGCTTGTGCTCAGACTTCCTACTGGATATCCAATAGAGCCAATGAACATGGAATTACTCTTCAAAACTATCAGAGAGTTATGGAGTATATCCAAATTGATGGTAGTGGTGATCCTACAATTTCTGAATTAAATAAATACATGGCTTCTGTAGGAATGAGTCCTTTAGATCTTAAAGCTAAAAAAGACAACAATGAAGCTCGTATGAAATTTGCTTTTGCGATGGATGATATTTCAATGCGTCTTTTAGCAAGAGATTATGAAAATCAATTAATGTGGGGTACTGGTGGCCGTGTAATATTAGACGGTGCTGATGAAGTACAATTACCAATTGGTTTATGGCAACAATTAAATTCTGGTTATGTGCATGTATATAACTATAATAACTTTAGCAAGTTCTTATTTATCAACGCATTTCATAATTACTTCTTAGGTAAACGTGATTATGTAGAACCTGGAAATGAACCAACTGTAAATGTTGAAACTGGTTGGGGTGGAATGGTTCTTGTAAATGATATGATTTCAAAAGAATCAAACTCAAACTCGTTTATTCAGGATGCTAAAGATAATGGAATTATAAAAGGTACAGGTTTAGATCGTGAATTTGTAGGTTCTTTCTTCAGAGCTTGGACAATTCCTGGTTTAGTACGTATTGTTTTCAAATATAATCCTGCTTTTGATGCTATTCATATGAAAAATAGCATTGATAATCCTAAAATGCCTACCAGTTATAATTTATCTTCTTATTCATTCATTATGTATGATGTAGATGATATGTCAAACAATGTACAATTATTGCGTAATAAAAATGCTAAAATTAAAATGATTGTACAAAATGGTAGAGATACTCACCCATTATTTGAAATGGGTAATGGTCAGATTTCTAAGTTTCAAGGTATGAGTCGTAAATCTGGATTTGGTGTAATGTTTGAAAGACCTTATGATGCAATTCGAGTAATTGATCCGACTAAGATTTTGAAAATTGTAATGAGAAATCCATTTACTGGTGAACCTTTCGGTGGTTTAGTATAATTACAAAATAAGTTGTAGCTTTGCTCTCAACGAAAGTACTTAAAGCTTTCAAACATAGGTGTAGTGCAACGGTAGCATACGGGTCTCCAAAACCTTTGATCTGGGTTCGAATCCTAGTACCTGTGCTGATTTAAAAACCATAATATGACAAATAAAACACTTGACAATTCAAGAGCAATTAGTATTCAGTATAATCCTTTTCCGGAAGAAATGGATACTGCTAAAGTAATGGATGCGGGAAAATTTTTATTCCCAGGATTTGGTAGAATCTTTGAAGTATATGCAAAACTTATAGGTAATTCCTGGATATATCAAACAGGATTAGAACCTGATAATTATCCTGAAGATGAACGTCAGGAAATTATAGATGTTAGACAAAAATTAGAAAGTACCTTTGGAAAAGGTGTGTTAAACGCATCAAATGCTGACTTTTGGAAAACTATTAATTTAGAATTAACTAAAAAATCAACATTTTTGGATTTAAATAATCCAAATGATTTATTAACTTACTATTTAATTAAAGGTGGAGCATTTGCTGAAATTGCACCTAATTATGAAGCAGCTATTAATAATTCATCTCCTAAGAGATGGTATATGATTGATGCTACAGAATTTGCAGAAGTAGGTTCTGAAGATGATCGTAAAATTATAAAAGCATTTGCATTATTAAATGAATTAGAAGAAAGTAAGACATTTGATGATATGTTTTTAATTCATAAAATTTTAGTAACAGCAGATAGAGGAATTACAAAAAGAACACCAAAGGGAACAATTTTTAAAGATCTTGCAGATTTTTTACACGGAAGAATTGTTAAAACTAATAAAAAACAAACTCCTAAGCAGTTTATAGATGCAGTAGATCTTTTGAAGAATAATAAAAAGAAGGCATACGTAACAGCTTATGTTAAAGAAGCAATTTATTTTAATTATTTAACTTTAACTGAAGATAATCAATTTAAAAACCTTCAAACAGGGACAAAATACGGTTCTTCAGTAGATAAAGTTGTAAATTATTTAACAAATCCTGCAAATCAATCTGAACTCGAAAATATACGAGAAAGAATTGAACAAAAATGGCTTGCATAATGGAACCTTCTACAGTTATTATAAAAGTAAGATTACGACTTAATAAATTACATAGTCAAGATTATGATAATATTCCAGACTGGACAATTGTAGAAGCAATTAACAAAGCTGCGCTGCAAGTAATGCGTCAAGATTTACGGGGAATTAACATTCTTCAAGAAGGAGATGAAGAATCTAGAATAGTATTAGATGATTATCAACAATTTTTATTTACAAAAAAACTTGGTGGTTTAAATAAAAATCAGTATTTTGAATCAGAAGAATTACCGGATAATTATCTTTACTATAAAGGATTATCTATAACAGCTTCAAATAAGGAATGTTCTAAACAAAAATTATATTCTTTATTAACAGAAGAAGCAAATGTAGAAGCTCTTTTAAGAAATCCTTTAACAAGACCTGATTTTAACTGGAGAGAAACTTTTCATACACTTTCTGGAAATAAAATCAAGATATATAAAAACGATTTTAATGTAGTTTCTGTAGAACTTACTTACTATCGTAAACCAAAAAAATTTGATATTGCAGGATATACAAACGAGTTAAGTCAAAATTCTACAAATTCTGATTTAGAATTTAAGGACGATTTAGCAGAAAAAATAATAGATCAGGCCGTATCAAATATAGCAACAGGTATTGAAAATTATAATTTAGTACAGGTTCAACAAGCAACAATTAAAAACAATCCATAATTATTAACAAGAAAATTTAAACATTATGAGTGCTTCACATGAGTACGCATTTCCAGTATTTATTTCAAGTGGAAGTGTAAAAACAACAGGACATAGCGCAGACCTCGCTCCTGCCCAATTGGGTCTTTTCACAGCAAAAGATCACAATGCGGTATCTGGTCGTGTATCAAAATTTGACGCTTTAAAAGTAATTCAAGGTTCTTTACACACAAAAGATAAACTTGGATTATATCACGGTGGTCTTAAAAAATCTGATGAATCTCCTGCTTTTTTAGTAAGTGGAATTTTAGGATTTGAAAAATCAGAACCTCGTCCCGCACAAAGTGAAGAATGGATACTTGGTTGGGA
>ENA-UOYA01002444-UOYA01002444.1-activated-sludge-metagenome-genome-assembly--contig:-NODE-2444-length-17927-cov-6.705349_pt1 | contig 17927 bp, 16 predicted proteins | sample MGYA00238163_ERZ764804 | MGnify/ENA primary metagenome ERZ764804 (study PRJEB28919, sample SAMN05720223) | activated sludge metagenome | isolation source: Anaerobic digester | place: Hong Kong... | reverse complement strand
TATTCTATTTCGGAAATTTAAACCTCGTTCCACAAAACATTTAGTAATGCCAAAATTTTTAGCAGTTGAACGGGCCAGTTTTCTTTGTGTAACCCGATGTCGGAGGTTGAACCACCTGTGATGAATATTTTAATTGGATGTGAATGTTGAATCTTAGTTCTTAAAACGAAACAGTTATTTTCTGTTTCAATATTTAATGTGCGAAGAGATGCTTCTGAATAACCCCATCCTAAAAGAGGGTCAACTAAGTAAAATCCATAACCTTTAAGTTGTTGGTGATTTTTGAGGTCGATGAGATTACGATCAATTAAAAACGGAAGAGTTTGTTTTGCATTTTTATTAATAAGGTAGCACACCCCTTCGATAACGATTAAGAGAAGTAAAATGATGAATACTTGAATGAGTATTGTTCGTATTGCAGTGATTAGTTTGGGAAGCGAAGAATTTGGATTGTTTTGGCTGAGCAGAGTCATAGCTGATGATTTGGTCGTTTAACTTTTTCTTTACCACTTGACGAAATACAAAAATTACGAATGAGAAAAACATAGCGCAAATATACTTCGAAAATAGGGGGGAAGCATTTAAAAATTATGCTTATTACTCTCTTTTTTGCAACAAATAATCGCCAATCGCTAAAACTTCCAAACCTGAAGAAAAAAAGGCGCTTACTGCCTGTTGTGGAGTACAAACAATGGGCTCTTCGTTGGTGTTTAAAGAAGTGTTTAACAAAGCATTAACACCGGATTTTTCGCCAAAAGCTTTTATGAGGGCATAAAATAATGGATTATCCGACTCTGTAACAAATTGCGGACGAGTAGTGCCATCAATATGTATGCTTTCCGGAATTTTTTCTAATGCCTTTTTTTTAACGTTAAAGGCAATGGTCATAAAAGGGGAAGCATGGGCACTTTCTACATATGCCTCTTTTTCTTCAAATAAAAGTGATGCAGCAAATGGACGCCATTGTTCTCTTCCTTTCACTTCTGCATTTACTCTATTCTTCATACCCAATAGTGTAGGGTTGGCTAAAATAGATCTATTGCCTAGTGCTCGAGCACCAATTTCCATGGCACCTTGAAACCAACCAACGATTTTCCCTTCGAAAAGGAGTTGCGCAACTGTTTCCACTATGTTTGGAGGCTTAGAGTAGCTTATATTTGTCGAAGTGAGAAAACGTTCTATATCTGCATTGTTAAACGATGGACCATAGTAGGCATGTTTCATTTCGAATCTTGGATCGATACCATTGGCTTCCCGGTAAAGTAAAGCTGCTCCTAATGCAACACCTTCATCACTACAGAAAGGAGGAATAAATATGTTTTTTACCTTATGTATAAGAGCAACTTTGCCGTTCATTTTACAGTTAAGAGCTACACCTCCTGCCATACACAAATTACCGCTGAAATCTTTTTCGTTTATGACTTCTCCTACCAAGTTTAGCATAACAGATTCTAATAGTTCTTGTGCCGAAAAAGCTACATCGAAATGCAATGGAGTTAACGGTTCCTCTTTACTTCGTGCTTTTCCAAGCAAAGCAGTTGTTTTGTCGCTATAAATATTGCCGGAAGTATGCAGCCCTGAATGGCTGTACGAAGGATCGTAAGTATAATCCCCATTAGTTTTAACGTGCAGCATAGACTTCAGCTTATTCGAAATGTCGACATTGTGTTTGCCATAAGCAGCTAGGGCCATAGTTTTGCCTTCATGGCTATTCGGTGTAAACCCTAACCATTCTGTTATGCTTTGATAAAACCACCCTAAAGAATGTGGAATAGGGAAGGTTTTAATCAACTTAAGGCTTTTTCCTTCTGCCCGAAAAATCGAGGTACATCTATTTTCACCACTTCCATCTGCAACAATGATATGTGCACGATCGTATCCGGAGGTATAGTATGCACTAGCTGCATGCGCGTGATGGTGGGAGAAGAATGAAACAGGAGGCATTTCCCCTTTATAACCAGCATTTAAAAACATTTCGGCAATTAATCGCTTTACATTTGTAGAGCGATATTTGATAAGTTGTTCAATGGCTTTATACATATTCTCTTTACTGTTAAAAGACGAACTGTATCTTAGTGCTGTTTTAAGAACAAAGAGGGGCATTTTGTAATCATATAAAGGGGCATCCCATCCGAAAGCTATAGCATCTATATCTTTTAATGTATTGTTTGTGTTGCTTAAACAAAAGCTCGAGGCTCGTAAAGGCATCATTCCAAAGCTGTCTTTCATACGATTGAATCTTTCTTCAGCTGCAAAAGCTTCTAAACCGCCATCTGTTAAAAGACAGGCTGAAGGATTGTGCCCCAAACCATTAATGCCGAGAATATTCATCTATAAATATGTAGTTTGCAAAAAGCGTTGATGAAAGTAAAAGTTCAAATTGAAGCCTAATAATAAAAATTCTATTTTTGATTTTCACGAATTCTCTATAGCGATAAATATATAAACACAGAAAAGTGGGAGAAATAGGAAGAGGAAAAATAGTGTTAGCCACTTTCAGCTTTTTGCTGACTTTGTTTATTGCGGAAATCGTATTAAGGATAATGGGGGCTCAACCCGGAGTATATAACTTTTCAAAAGAATTCAAGGTTGTTGACTCACTACTACTATTTAAAAATTTTACCATTGACGAAGCCGGTATATATAAATTCAGTTCTCTTGTAACAGATTCGTATCCTTCCTATTTTAATTATGAAAAAGGAATTTTGGAGAATACTCAACTTCGCCAGCAGATAGCCGAAATCGATCGTTTTGATATGGTTTATTCGGATTTTGCCCAATTAAAAAATCGGGAATGTTGTTCCTCCCCAATTATTCGATACAAACAATGGGAATGGGATAATGCAGGAGAAAGTTTGTTGCAACATGTGTACGATAGTATTTCCAAATTTCAAGAACAGGATGCGTGGGGAAGAGCAATCCTTAACTATGTAGAGCATCCTTTAAATACAGAGGGCTTTCGAAGCATAGCCTTTCGAAACGATACAACAACGCGGAAGAAGATATTTATAATAGGCGATTCCTACGTTTATGGGATGAGTGCATGTCCATTTCACGCTTCGTTTACCGATAATCTTTTAGCCCAAGGGTATATGCTATATGCGGCAGGAATTCCAGGAACTGACCCCGCACAGTACGCAGCAATTGCTGAAAAGTACATACCTATCATTAATCCCGATTTAGTAGTGATGTGTTTTTATGAAGGCAACGACTATATGCCATTTGATCGATCTTGTTCACCTCAACATCCGCTGGAATATCTTACTAATGCCGGGTTTTATCAAAGTTCTCCATTCGGTAAGTTTATGACATTGCATGAAAGCTATAATTATTATAAAGCATTAAATACTATTCCGAATCAATCTTTAAGCGTGTTAAATGGGATAATGGCAAAAACAACAATTACTTCTCTCCTTTGGGGAGCACTGTTAAATGTAGGTTTTGTGAAACACGAAGGAGTAGCAATGTCAAAGAAACGCTTAGACGAAATGGAAAAAAAACGAAGTCCACTACATACCTCGAAACATATTCTAGCCTTCAATAATGCTTGCAAAAAAAACAATGTTCGTGTACTATACTCTGTTATTCCTCAAAAAGAGGATGGCCGCTTCCCTAACACTTACTATACCACCTTCGATTCTACAAAAGCAGCATCCGTTTTTGGTTCTATTCCTTTTATTCAGCCCAAGGGATTAATTCGGAACAAACACTATAGTACTAAAGATACCCATTTCAACTCAATAGGTGCCGGTTTTTATTCAGATTTTCTAAAACAACAGTTTCAGATTTGTTTCTCAGAAATCGATACACTTTCAATTTCTTTTTCGAAATAGCAGAAAACATTTTTTTATACTTGAAGGATTTCGTAAATACACAAAGCCATCCGCTCATGAAAAGAATCGGCATTTTGTTATCCATAGTTAAGAACAATCCAATGTTGAGTATTGTGTTGGTTGTAATGCTGATTGGACGAATTGCTATAGCCGGACAAGGTTGTTTGGATGACAGTGACGAAGTGGATTACTTTTGCTCAGAAAATGCTTATGATGCGCTAAAGCATTTAGATTTTGTAAAGTTTAGTGAGCAAATTTCAAATCAAGAAGGGAAGCCCACAGAAACATTTGGCAAAGTTTTTCTTGTGCCATTGCATCGTTTATGGGCGTGGATAATGCAAACACCTGTTCATAGTCCAAGGGGGTTGTTGTTTTGGGGTGGAGTAAATATTTTTGTGTCTATTGGCCTATTAATACTTTTCTATAGTTTGCAAATAAAACTTGGATTTGAAAAACGTTTAGCAATACTTGGTGTTATGCTTTTAGGCGTTTTCGTAAATTTGAATATTTACACCCGACACTTACTGCCCTACGATATTGCCTTGTTTCTTCAATTGCTTTCTTTATTTTTTTTACTTAAAGATGGGGGTAATGACAAACAAAAATTTGCGTTATCAGGATTCACCTCAGCGTTGGGCTTTACTGCTCATTATGGCTGTTTTATGTTTGTTCCAATTCTATTGGGGTTCATTGTATTAGAGAATGGATATCAACTTCGTAATCTTTGGCCCAAAGCAAAAGTATTTGTGCTTTATTTCTTACTACCAATCATTTTTTTTGAAGCGTTATACCGATTAAGTGGAAATTCATATATCGAAAAAGCTATCATACGTAGCGATACTATGCGGCAAGGGTCATATAGTGATGGATTTACATATGCATGGTATTATCTTTCAATGGTGGAAGGCTATTTGGGAGTAGTAGTTTTGCCTTTGTTTTTTTTTGGCTTTTTGCTGGCAATCAAAAATGTATTCAAAAGCAAGGTTTCCAAATTGTTGTTACTATCTATGATTGGTTATCTAAGTTTTGGATTTATGGTATATGTGGTTGAAAAATTCGTATTTTATGGAAGAGTATTTCATATGTATTATCCGTTCATTGTATTGGGTGTTGTTTACGTGTTTTCAGAACTAAATCTAAGCCGACTCAAGGGGCTTTATTTCTTCTTGCTCATGGTCTTAGGTATTCAATATGGATATAATATACAAAGTATGAATAGTTTCACCTATCCACGAAAAGTGATATACGATTTTGGCTTGATCGTAAAGGATTCTGTTCGGTCAGACTTGAATTTTGTTTCAGAACTTGGATATAGCGAAAACTATATAAACAGTTCGGAGTTTCGTAATGATGCTACCCCAACACATCAAATAGTGCAAGGTAAATTTGATGTCGTTAACACTTGTTTTTTTTCTCATTTTCCGGACGAATTTATGCTCGGTTACAAGCCCTATTCTAATAAAAATGGGAAAGTGGTGTTTTCTCAATTGCATTTTATGAGTTATCCAGTATATACTTTCGAGTATTGTTCGATAGAAGGGAGACGTTTTTATTTAGAGCATCGTTTTAAAATTCAAATTGTAAAGCAGTTTTGAAAGTCAAAGTACTGAAAATACTATTTTGGGTTCTTGTTTTTGGAATCGTATCATACGGATGCAATTGGTTGTGGGTTGCAGCAGTAAAGAGCGTTCCTAATGCTGAGGATTTTACACTAAGTATTGCTCCACGCGATAATGGTTTCGTTTCATCTGTAATCAATTTACTTACCTTTTTTGATTCACGATACACTGCAAATATGTTGCATGGTTTGAATTTGTTAGTTTTTAATCGGTATGACATGTTCTATTTGATGCCCTTGATCTGTTTTACTTTGTTCGTATTATCTGTTTTTTTCTTTTTGTCTAGCGTTTTCGCTGCGGAAGGAAAGCGTGTTTTGTTGTTGTGCTATGTTCTCTTTTTTTTGGTTGGCTTTTTTGCGGTGGAGCCCTCTTTGCCTTTTGGATTGTTTTATATGGCAAGCACGTTTACTTATGTATATCCTTGGTTTTTTTTCTTTGTTTGGATGGGTTGCTTTGTACGCAGTAAAAACAAAAGTGGAATAGGATATTTGTTGTATACCCTGCTCGGACTTATAGCATTGTTCCTTTCATTTGGTTGTTCTGAACTGTTTATTGTTATAAATACAATTGTGTTGTTTTCGTTATCGATAATTATATGGAAGTTAGATCGAGCACATAAATATAGTTTGACTCCATATATTCTTGTTGCGTTGTCCAGCATTGCGTTTATAGTAACTTGTCCGTCCGGTAAGCTTATACATGACAATATGGATGGGAATCCAAATGTGAATATCAATTGGTTGAATATAATCAACCGAAGTGTTCAGATGAATTGGACTTTTTTAAGAATGACAGTTTTGACGCCAATTACAATATTGCTTGTATTAGCCAATACATCCTTTTGGTTGATTTTACGGCCACGTTTCGTATCTAAAGGAGTAATGAACAAGAAACATCTCTTGGTTATTTTCATTATGCTTATTGTATTAGCATATATATCTTCCATGGTTTATTTTATTTCTCTTACCAATAGCGAAGAGTTTCCGTATAGAATATTCAATACTACTCTTCTAATTATTTTGTTCGCCATTCATATTATCCTTCCACTAGTCTTTGTTGATTATCTTTTTGATTTAATGACTGATGTGAAGCTGTATGCCTTTAGTTGTATTATTATGACTGGAGTTTTGCTGTCCTACATTTTTTTGCCAAACAATTTCTTGTTGATTAAGCAAGAAGATGAAACCGGCATATTGGATCAAGTTAAAAACGACTATGTTGAATTTTATCAGAATGTTAGGTTGGTAAAGCAGGCAGGAATCAGTCCTTCGATTGTTTATTTGAAGAACCCAAGTGTTGTGCCTAAGTCTAATTACTTTGGTCCCGATGTTTTGCCCAATAGAAAAGCAGCGTATTGGAATATTACATTTGAACAGTATTTTCAAGTAGATGAAGTACGTTTGAAGGGGGACTCTATATTTAAAAAGGACTATGAATAAGGACTATTTTTACGGTACGCTGTTGGCGTGTGTAATCGCTCTAGCCATATTCTATTGTGCTGTATCACTGCGTAAAAGTCCGGTTAATGTATTCAATAATACACTCAAACATATTGGGGCTAATCGGAATGATTTGAGTAAATATTATACCGCAAGATACATTGCGAATATCAGAAAGATGATGAATGAGAGTTGCAATAAAATTAACACTTCAGGGGCTAACGCTGGTGTTTCATTTGATACTTTGAGCGATGATGAAGTTTTCTTCTATAGCATAGTCTTTGTTATACGAAACGGAATAGGTTGGCCACATATTAAGTTTTTTGGAAAGCAATCAATTCTAGTGGTGTACAATATTCAAGCACCAATCAATTTTGAACTAAAATTGTACGGCAAGTGTGATTCGGATAACGATATGGTTTTCGACAGTATTGAAAATTTTGAACAGCTAGTTGTTGTTCAAAATAGGCAACTGAAGTCCCTTTTAAGTAAACCCATTGAAAACTACTAATTCTTTTTCGATTTGACAGAAAGTTGAACGGAACTCCCTTTAAAAAAGGCTACTGTTACATCTTCTTTACTGCCCAATGGAAACGAGATGGCATTAAATTCAAAAGTTGTTGAAACAGTTATATGGTTTAGTAAAGAACTATCTTTACAAATAAAGGAAAGTCTATAATCATAATAGATATCAGGCGAAGCGGGCGCATTGATTTCCCTTGATAGCAGATGTTGCTGATTAAAATTACCAAGAGAAAAGCAATGCTCAATGCTGTCAATTCTGCTTTTAAGAAAGAGAAAAGTTTCACAATCAAATTCATGATTAATGGCTACTTGTATCGATTTTATATAATATGGAATGTGCTCATTGAATTCATATTTATTTTCGCCATTATGTGAGAAATTTTTGTTTTGCAACGACAGTTTTCTTTTCATAATCCCTTTTGATTCAAAAGTGTATCTAGGAAAGAAAAATCTTTTGAGAAAAGAGGTTGGGTATAAATAGTATGAAATAGTGTCATTGTGGTGGAGTGTTATGTCCATGTTGCGTAGCCTATAGTTGGCTATTTGAAAATTATAACAAACTGTTTTGGGTTCTAGTTTGAAGTGTCGGAAATAGCGTTTGTAATTATAAAGAAAACTTAAGTTGTCGGCTTCACTCCTCAAAAGATTTGATGAGGAAATCCAATCTAAATGGGCAGACAATTCAGATGCTGATGCGGGTTCTTTTTCGTTATTAAGAAAAACAACATTTTCATCTGCATCAAACATATGCCATTGATTCGCATAAAACAATTCTGCAACTATATGCCCTTGTAACAGTATTGCCCTAGCTTTGAGACCGGCAATAGTAGCTAAGTTGATGAGTATCCCTGTTTTTTCTCCGCAAAGTAAATATGGGAAAGTAACCAATGCCATCGGATCAACATTGTCTTTAAGGCTATGGTTGTAAGGAAAGGAATAATGGAAACTGCTTTTCGAGACTAAATTCCACAATGCAAAGGCTTTTTGTTTGTCGTCCATTGTGTCAGACAGTGTGCTTGAAAGAATAGTTGCAGCATTTCTATAGTTAACGCCTTTTGTTTTTTTTACCCAAAAAGAAACAGGGGTAGTATCTGTATTGTATAAATGGAATTCCATTGTTCTATCTAAATGAAATGGAATAGCAAAAGTGTCATTTATGCGAACGGTTTTTACGAAAATTAACGCCTCTTTACCTTTAGCAATAAAGCAAGAATAATAAAGCAAGACCAATATGCCAGAAACCGCAGCAAAAACAACAAATGACATTTTGGACTTCATGCTTGTAGCTTTAAATAATCCCTCAAAATAATAATATATTTGAAGTCAATTTTGTAGATTTTTTTGTCGTCAGATTGTGTTCTTGTATTAAATTCAGCATAAAGTTGTGGCGAATAAGTTAATTTTGAGAAAATATATTTTCCGATGAGTTATTTAGTTGCAAAATTTAACGATGCATCGTTGGAAGAACAGATGAACCAAAACGGCTTCATACGTATCCCGGATTTTTTGAGTTATGAGCAAGTGAGTTGCCTCAAAGACCTTTACAGTCAATATCATACAAGTATTGATTTGCAGAAAGGTATGTGGAATAGTATGTATGATGTAGGGGCAGAAACAGCTTCTATAATTAGCAGTAAAATTTTGGAAACAGTTATACCGGAATTGGAAAAAACATTTTCTTCCTTCATAGCGCCTGTTGCCTCTTTTATGAGTAAAAATCCAGGCAATCATGGTGTTTGTGAGTTTCATAGAGACTTTAGTATATTAGATGAGTCTGCCTTCGAGTATCGAAATGTATGGATTCCGTTAATAGATATCGAGCAGCAAAATGGGGCATTGTATGCATTGAAGGGAAGTCATAAAGCGTTCAATTATCCTTTGCCAATGTTTGAAAAATGGCCTTATACCAATACACAAGAAAAGCTATTTGATTTTGCAACTATTTTTTCGGTAAAAGCAGGAGATTTAGTGGTTTATACAGATAGAACCCTTCATGGCTCAATGCTCAATTTAAGCGAAAAAACAAGACCGGTTGTGCATTTAGGACTACTTCATCCCCAAGCTAAGATCCAATATTATCACCTTTCCAACAATGTTGTTAAGGTGTTTGATGTGCCCTTCGAATTTTATTTTGAAAATAATTTTAGAGACTTAGAGGGAGAATATCCTTTGGTGAATAAGTTCGATTATTCTCCTCCCATCATCAGCGAAAAGGAATTGATATATCTGAATGATGTAAACTTAGAAAATCAATATTTAGCACCTAATGAGTAGTAAATTAGATATAATAGTTGATCAATCATTTCAGGAAAGCCTAGAAACAAAAGGTTTTTTTGTGGTTGATTTTTTGGGTTTGGATGAAGTGAATGTTCTACGCTCTTTTTTTGAGCAAAATCCACCGGAACTTAGCGATACTTTTCATACTACTCATTTTTCGAATAATTATGATTATAAACGAAAGGTCAATGATTTTATAATTCAAACTATTCAACCTGCATTCAAAAAATTATTCACAACTGCGTACCGGCCTATTTTTGCTAATTATATGATTAAAGTAAGCAATGTCGACAATTTTATGCCATTGCACGCAGACTGGACTTATGTTGACGAAAGCATGTTGAACAGTTATTCCATTTGGATACCTTTGGTAGACACTTCAGAGGAAAACGGGTGTTTCGGATTGATTCCTTATTCTCAACACTTGAGTAATGGAATTAGAGGTCCTAGGATACTCCAATGGAACTATCCTACTAATGATTTGCTGATTAATGCCATGGGAAAACTTTTGCCTATTAAAGCAGGGCAGGCTATAGTATATAATCATCGAGTATTGCACTATTCGCCCGCAAATAAGACCGCAACCATTAGACCGGCTGTAAATATTGCTGTGGTGCCCACAAAACAAACAATAATTCATTATGCTATCCCCGAAGGTGTGGATGAGATATTGCAATTTGAAGTAGATGACGATAATTTTTTTATTGAGTACGACCATTTTCAAATGCCATCTAAAGGAACCGCGTACTGCTCGCTGCCTCGGTCTGCATCTCCCACTTTTGATGATAATGCAGCATTTTTCATTAAAATGAATGCTGATAAAAAGGGTAATGTTTAGCTAGGAGAGTTTCCTAAAGTAAATTCACAATAAAAGTGTAGAAAATAATGAAACTGCGAACAGAGTCAATAGCCTTTAACGAATTAGATAAAAACAAAGTTCAGCGCCTGGTGGATGGTCATTTAGATTTACTCTATATAAATCAAGTAGTTTCTTCTTCTGTTGTTTCTAACGTTCCAATGATAGAAAACGAAAGCGTATTTGCAGGAAAAAAAATTCAAATCTCAGATGGTTATTTTTACCCATTACCCTATGCCGCTGTACATGCAGATACTGAAGGACAGGAAGAGCAATGGGTAGAGAATTATTTTTCCACTGCAAAGCATTTTATTGCTCATTTTCAAGACATCTTAGGGAGTCAATTAGCTGAAAATATTTTCAATATTATGAATCGCGCGGGCATTCTCAAAGAAAATATACTCATTAATGCAAATGGGCAAACATTTGCTCCTTTCAATATCAGAAATTTGAAAGCCGGTGGCAATGGAATTTTAATCCATTGCGAAAACTCGTTCCTTAATGAACTTGACAGTGATTTTCGTAGCACATTATACGATTCAGTAGATATCGAAAATGCATTATCGTTTTTATTTATCCTTCAAGCTCCGGAGCAAGGAGGCGAATTAATTCTGTTCGAAAGCAATTGGAAAGAGGCGCCTATAAAGTTGAATGAATGTTCCATGTTAGATAGACATGTCGACAGCGTGCAGCTCTTTTCAAAGAATGGGCACGAAACTCCTTCCTATATTAGGTTTCCGGCAAAGTCAGGCGATCTTATTGTTTTTAGAGCAGCGCAAATATGGCATACTGTTAATACTATTTCGGGGAATACTAACCGAATTAGCATTGGAACATTTGTAGCACCTGATAAACAGGGTGTTCTCAGGTATTGGGCATAGTTCTATTCATTTGCCAATCACTCTTAGGTCTAACAAAAACATTTTCAGTTCTACCTATGTACTCATTCAAAGTGCTTTTTTCTATTTCAAAAAACAACTTTTCTTGTATGCGCCCAGCCTCTTCATTAAAGTCATTGTTTAGATCTAGATTTCTTCCGAACCTTAACTCAGCGAAAAAATAACCATAGGTTATAAGCATAGGGGGAAGCGTTACTGAAAAAGTTAATGGACCAGTATAACGCCTTAGGTCAAAGCAAGCTAAATCTACTGCTGAACCTATTTGTGGAAATAGGGTAAGTACAGGCTTTTGTTGATAATCGTAAATTACAATTTGGGGATGAATAGAAACAGAATCTGACTTTTTAAAAACAGACACAAAAAAAGTCATTCCAGTATCATAGGAAATGACCTTAGCTTCCTCAACACGATCTACTTTAAATTGAAGAAGTTTTAAAATCTCGTTTTCAAACTCGTTTTCAATCTTTGTTTGAAAAACGTTTTTGTCCTCAATATTTTCTTGATGTTTATGGTTTATACTTTCTTGATGAATACTTCTGTAATATGCACTAACCACATCCTTTGCTCTTCCGGTTTGTATTACATGTCCCTTATCTAACCACAAACAATGGGTGCAAAACTCCATAATCTCGTCTGGGTTATGAGATGCTAGAAGAACAGTTTGTGCTGAAGAATCAAATTGATTATTAAAGTGTTGCTTTAATTTTTCTCTAAATGCAGCATCTCCGGCATTAAACACCTCGTCTATGAGCAAAATATCTGATTCTATTTGAATGCTTGCTGCAAATGCAAGTCGGAGGAACATGCCATTTGAATAGGTCTTCACAGGCTGATTAATGAACGCGCCAATATCTGCAAAAGCAGCAACTTTATCGAAGAGAAGATTTATTTTAGCATTAGAGCATCCGTGAAGTGATAAAAACATGCTAACATTCTCTTTACCGGTTAACTCAGGAATAAAATTGCTTCCAACATCTAAAATATAACTGAGGCTTCCGTAGATTTTTATCTCTCCCGAAGTGGGTTTTACAATGCCCGCAAGAATCGAGAGAAGTGTGCTTTTCCCGGATCCGTTTTTGCCAATAATTCCCCATTTCTCACCTTGATGAATAGGCAGTGAAAACGAATGCAACGAGTTGATTTTATCATACTTTCTTTGCGTATAGGATTTCGATAAATGTTGGATGTCAATTATTACTTTAGTCATTTGAATCACTTAAATTAGGGAAGTGCGCTAAAAATGAAGGTTGAGTAATCTGAGGAAATACAGGTTGCATTATTGCTTCCGGTGTTTTACTCTCAAGAAAACCTGGTAGCATAATTTTGCTGAATTCTTCAGGTAATATAACATACTCATATATTTTCTCTTCACTGGGCTTAAACACCAAATGTTGCAACTGAGCACCTTTATTGTGTAGGCCAACAACAATATTTACTCTTCGTTGATTAGTCAAATTTGGCAATGATCCGTGTAATAGCGAGTGGTAAAACAGTATTCCTTCACCAGACTTCATCGGCACAGACTCCATATGGTTTCTTACTTTATCCATCACCGGGTCGAATATTCCCGGATATTGAGGCGATGGGCGATGGGAATAAAATAGTGAATGACTTCCTTTAAGCATAGTTAGGCAACCGTTATCTTCATTTACATCCTGCAAGGGAATCCATAAATTAAGTGATTGAAATTTGTTTTCATCCACATACGTCCAATCTTGGTGCGGACAAACTTCAGATACCTCTCCCGGTTCCTTTATCATGAAATTGGCTACAAAAACTTCATAGTCTATAAACAAATCGGTAATTGCTGTTTGAATACAATGTGTAATTGCATCTGAAACTTTTTTTGAAAGTGCAATATCTCCCGTATGGAAAGTGCTGTGGTGATATTTTCCATTAAATACATGCGCTTCTTTTACCGAATCGAATAATAAAGATAACTGCCGGACTGTATCCGTATTTAAGCAAGGAAAAGTGATAAACCCATTTTCTTCTAACTCGTTTTGGAGTGCTTCATCCCTTACTATTCTCATCTATTTTGTTTTTTAAAGTCTGTATAGTTATATCAATATGCGAATACGAAAATGTTTTTCTGCTATTCGCAATTGTCGGAGGTATTTCGTTTCGGACAAAGTATGTTAAATAGTTTTCTATGCCATCATTTTCCAATGTGTATACCGAACATGTATTTTCATCTATTTTATGGGCATAAATTACTTTAGCCTCCTTAGGAATTGCTATACAGGTTAATACGTTTCGATTCTTATCAGATCTGTTTGGTGAGGATCCGTGCCATATCGATGGGTTGAAGAGTAATACTTCACCTACTTTTACTTGCACTTTTTTTATTAACTCTTCAGGGAACTCAGTTGACAAAAACCTAGACGTTTCGTAGTTATTAGATCGAATATTATTTTGAAATTTATGACTACCCTCAATTAAAAACATTCCACCCGAAGTGGTGTCTGTATCTGCTAATGGGGCCCAACAAGTGATGGGTGTATACATTGTTTCATCAACATAATTCCAGTCTTGATGGAGCAGCAACTCATCTTTTGCATGAGGCGGTTTCGACAAAAATGAACCAGTGAGAAATTGATAATTGTCAAGTATATTCTGCAATTCGCTATAAAAAAACGAAGAAACTAATGCTGAAACAGATTTGCTAGATGCTGCATCGAGTTCTAACAAGCTATAAAAAAAACGGGTATTAGATATACTATAGTTCGTTGTAATATTATCGGCAATTGTGTGTAATTGCGCTACGTTTTTTAGCTTTAGAATACAGTATCCTTTTTGGTTATACTCCTTCCAGAATGCCTCTGAATTTAACATAGCGTTAGGTTTGGAAGTTCTTCAATAACACTATAGTCTGGAATGTTTAACCCTTGTTTAAAAAGTTGGCTTAATTCGTTGTTGGAGTATTTGTCGAAAAAAGCTTCGTCAACGGCATATTTTTGCAACGTTTTGTTGGACGCATTTGGTTTAAGAAAATAGTGTACCAATTTGCTTTCAGTAGCAGTAAACGCCAATATAATGGCTGGTCGGAATTGATTTGAAACATTGGGTTTAGAAGCATGAATAATTCTATGGTTAAAAACAACGGGCTCTCCAGCTCTTAATGTCATATATTGTAATTTGCTAAATGTGTTTTCGTTTTCCGGAAACAGCCGTGGATATTGAGGCGAAGGAGATGCCCTATGTCCCAAATACAAATTTTGACTTTTAGGAAAAAAACCTAAGATTCCATTGTCTTCATTTATATCTATTAAGGGTATCCAGCATGTAAAAGAGTTGTTTTCAGGTTCATGATCTACGAAAGACCAATCTTGATGGGCAACAAGCGATTCTGATCCTGGCGCTTTAACTATGAAACTGCTAACTATAGGCCTTATATCTGCAAAGTGTTCTAATAGATAAGCCAAAACAATTTCTTTCAATTTTTTATTTATCAATTTTGTTCTCGCTTTATCTTCATCGCTTATGCTCCAATAAAAAGGGTTGCTGCCTAGAGCAGGTAGAATCTCTTCATTGTAAATACTGAAAATTGCTTTTGTTTGCTCATCCGACAACATTGGCATTTTTAATATACCTTCTTCATTTAACTGATTCATTAATGTCGGGTCATATGTTTTCATAATTCTATTTATGGTGATTAAAGCATGTGTTCTGTGCTTTCGAAAATTTTTATAGTACCAATAAGTGTTCCTGTGTTTGGAAATTCATGGTGTTTAGATACAGCATTGCCGAAAAAAAAGTCTTTCGATTGCGAATGGACATTAAAAATATCAGTGTTTTTTTCAGTTGGACTAATGCTCATAAACCTCGCATCTTTATGTGCCACTCTTAGTACAATACAATCTCGTTGCATAGCTGAAATGTTAGGAGGGGAGCCGTGCACAAGCCGTGAATCAAATAGGATTGACTGTCCGGCCTTCAACTCAAAACTTAGTTTATGATCATTAAAAAAAGACCTTTGTTCTTCCAATGCCCATTTAAAATTAGGATTTACAAGTTTGTTTGTAAATCGATGCGAATAAGGAACTACATTTAACACTCCATTTTCTTCTCCAATGTCATAAAGTGGACACCATACCGAATAAAAAGGTTCGAGGTGCTGATTGAATACGAAAAATGGGTCTGTGTGCCAACCTGTATCATTAACGCCATCGTTTCGTTTGCTGTAGAACACACTAATAGGACAGTAATAATCTTTGAATAAACCGGCTAAAAGAGGTGTAATAACCGATACGATAAATTCGTGAGCTTCTTTCCTTTTTTCAACAGAGAGATTATCCATGCTGTTATAGCGCCCGCTATATATTGTTCGATCTTCAAAAAAATAATTGATTTTCTCGCGCAATATATTTAATGCCGATGTTGAAAGAAAATCTACAACGCTATAACCTTGATCATTGATTTGTTTTTCCAAAATAGGATCCTTGATAATATCAAATTGTTTGAATTCATAGTTATCCTTCAATCCTAGCTCATGTCTGTCTGTTTTTATCCAATCTAAAACATCCGAAAAACTAATGGCTTTATTGTTTTGTTTAGGAGCATCAATAATAGCTTTAGGTGCATAGTTTAAGGGCATTTCTCCTTTTTCAAGACGAGGCAAATGAGTTAGCAAAGTTTCTGCATCTATCGAATAAACTTCTGTTTGTCGTGTGTTATTATTAAAATGGAAATAAGTTGTATCAGCCATTTTAGGAACTATGTTAACAATAACCGATATTCTATCTTCATCGGTTGGGTTTGAAAACGATCCATGAAGGAGGTTGTTCGAAAAGGCTACAGCTTGTCCGGGAAATATTCTTGCATAAGAGAGATACGGATATACAGCAGAAGTAATAGGGATTGCCGGAATGCCGAAACTACCGGATCGTATATTAGTATTGAAGTGTTGGCTTCGTGGTATGAAACACATGCCTCCATTTTCAGGATAGCTCAATTTTAACGGAATCCAAATTTGATAGCTATTAAATTGCGATTCATCAACAATTGACCAGTCTTGATGTAGTTCAAAACTGTTTTCATTTCCTGCCTTTTTAACTGCAAAATGCGAAAGAAAAAAACGGTAATTCGGGAATTGGGATTCAATAGATTTTCCAAGAATTGCATTTATTTTATGGCTAACGGATATATTAAATGCTGCATCTCCGTGATTATGCGAAACGACCATTCCGTTTGACGGGTCGTTACCATAACAAGCATAATAAAGTTCACCTAGTGCCTGAATGTTGCTTTCCGATAAAAAATCAAACAAATAAAACCCGAGTTTTTCGATGCCAACTTGTGCTATGTGTTTTGTTCCATTCATCTTAAAACATAAAAGTTTTTGTCCGGTAATCGGCTTACTAATATAGCATTAATTAGGGTTTATATATTTGTTTGCCCAAGCTAAAATTCGTTTCGGTAAGCTGAATTCTTCTTTTAGAAAACGGCTTACCTCCTTCGATGTTATATTCAAAGGTAAAGCTAACGACTCTATACGTTGTTCCTCACTTGGAAGAAAAACATCGTTGATTTGTTTCAATTGTTCAACTGATATGCTAAATCTGTCGATTTGGTTGTTGGATTCGTTCTTTTTGTATAGGCTCAATAGTGTACTTGCGCTGTAAAAACCCATAACTGCCGCTAATCGTAGAGTATCACTTAGATTATTTCCCGAAGCATGTAACGTTGCGTTGTAGAACACAAATGCCTCTCCTGCCTTAATCGTGTGTTGAGTAAGGTATGGCATTAGTCGATGTTTATGCTCATCAACGGTTTGATTCGTATATGGAATAAATCGAATGCCCGTAAATAATTTATGACTACCCGGTATAAACTGTAAGCAACTGTTTTGTGCATTGCAATCTTGAAGGGCTACCCATACCGATACAGAACAGTGCTCGGGTTCATCCACAAAACTAGCATCTTGATGGAGAGGTGATTCCGAGTTAACTCCGGGCTCCTTTACCAAAAAGCTGGCACTAATAGGTCGCATATCCGCAAATAATTTTTTTGCGTTTTCTATAAAAAGAGGTTCTAAATAAGCTTTAACGCGGTCAATTAAAGTTAGGTTTACCGTCTCGTAGGTGGTGTGAAATTTTTTAGAGGAGGAATGCTTTTCATAGAATTCGGACTCAAAGGTATTGCGTACTTTCTCAACAATGTCTTCTGACCAAAAAGGAATTTTAACAAAACCGTTTTTTTGTAACTTGTTTTCCAACAAGCCGTCAATAAATACCCTTGATTTCATTTGTGTTTGTAAACACTGCAAAAATCAAGAAAAAGTTTGATAAAGTGAATACAATAATTCATATTTAGGACAAATGCTTGATTATAATGTTTGTAGGCGCAAAAACATTGCGTTAGCAAACAGTAATGATAAATTACATTGAAGAGGGTTAAAGATTTTTCTGTTGGAATGGGTATTTTTAAAATGTTGAGCTATGGAAAATGATAAAATCATATTGGATTGTTTGTTGATT
>ENA-UOYA01002443-UOYA01002443.1-activated-sludge-metagenome-genome-assembly--contig:-NODE-2443-length-17930-cov-10.841287_pt1 | contig 17930 bp, 11 predicted proteins | sample MGYA00238163_ERZ764804 | MGnify/ENA primary metagenome ERZ764804 (study PRJEB28919, sample SAMN05720223) | activated sludge metagenome | isolation source: Anaerobic digester | place: Hong Kong... | reverse complement strand
TTGCTTATTTGCACATAAAAATGGTCGATTCTTGGCGAAATGTTAATTTTGCTCTTCTGAGATTCGCGTATTTGCAAACAAATGGGACGGAGGATGGAAATATGAGAAATTTGAGCGGTTTTTGTAACTCGCTGATAATCATCAACATATCTTCCATGTGCCCAAAATGGAGAAGAGGAAAGGCTCTCTTTCGATGCTTTTATCCCTCTATATCGGGCTTGTTTGCATCATCTGAGGCTCTCGTTTGCATCATCTGAGGCTCTCAAAAGCATCAAAACGGAGTATAGGAAGATGCTACTTGCACCCTGAAAGGATGCAAATCACAAAATCAGAGACGTTTTCAGGCGGTCTTATCCTCCGTTTTCGTCGCGCACGTTTTCTAGTTTCCAACTTTTTGTTGACAAAAAATGAGCCCCGATTTTAACTTAAAAAATCGGGGCTCATTCGTATTTCAAATCCTGTTAGTCTTCGTTTGTGCGAGGCTGTTATGCCAAGAGGATTAATATTCCTGCTGGTTTTCCACCATCTTTTCCGAATCCCACGGTGCCGGGTCTCCGCCCAGATACTTGTGAAACCACTCCAGATGTGCGTTGTAATAGAGCGGCATCGACTTGAGGTTGCTGGGCCAGTGACCGTCGTTTTTGAACACGATGAGGCGCGAGGGGATGCCTAGCGTCTGCAAGGTGTTGAAATATTGCAGACTTTGGGTGTATGGCACTCGGTAATCCTTTTCGCCTGTGATGACGAGTGTGGGCGTGGCGAAGTTGCCTACGTATTCAGAGGGTGAGAACTTCTTGTACAAATCCGAATTCCAGGGCTGTCCCTGAAGGTCGAAATTGGGGAACCACAGTTCTTCGGTGGCACCCCACATGGAGCGCAGGTCGAAGAGTCCCATCATCGAGGCGAGACACTTGAAACGCTTGGTGTGGCCTTGCAGCCAGTTCATGAAATAGCCTCCATACGACCATCCCATGGCGCCCATTCTGGTGGAGTCCACGTATGATAGCTGGGCGAGCGCATCCGTCACCTTCATCACGTCTTCATAAGGCTTTGAACCCCAGTTGCCCGATATGTCACGGGTGAACTTCTGACCGTAGCCCGTGGACCCGTGAGGGTTGGGATAAGCCACCACGTAGCCTGCGCCGGGATATACCTGCCAGTCGCCACGGAACGAGTTCATCCATTGCATCTGCGGACCACCGTGAATGTTGATGACGAGCGGATATTTCTTCGACGCATCAAATCCGTGCGGCTTCACGATGAAGACCTCTACCCTATCGCCGTCGGCACCCGTCACCCACATCGTCTCCGATGGTCGGATGTCCACTTCATCTTCCAGTTCCTTGTTCAGAAAGGTGAGCTGTTGCTCGGTCTGGCTCTTGCCGATGCGCTCACGATACAGTGCGCTGGGCTTGCCGGTGGTGGAATAGGTGAAGAAGGCGTTGCCCTTGTTGTCGATATCAAAAGCGCTGATGGCACGGTCGGCAATCAGCTTGGTGATTTTCTTGCTGCGCAAATCCACTTTGAAGAGCGGCTGATAGCCCGTCTCCTCGCCCAGGAAGAATATCGAGCGCGAGTCTGCCGTCCATTTATAATCGTCCACCCAGTTGTCGAAGTTTTCGGTGAGCACGGTCTTCTGTCCCGTCTGTCGGTCGTAGAGGGCAAGGCGGAAGCGGTCGGACTCATATCCGGGCACGGTCTGCGTGCGGTAGGCGATGTATTTGCCGTCGGGCGAATAGATGGGCGACCCGTCCCAAGCCTCGTTGTCGGCGGTGATGTTGCGCGCCTCTCCGCCCGTCACGGGCACGAGCCACAGGTCGGCATTGGTATTCGCTTCCTGATGTTCGGTGTGGTTCGATACGTAGCAAATCTCTTTGGAGTCGGGCGAGAAGTTGAACCCTACCCCGCCGCCAGCCATGAAGATGGGCGACACGAAATTGCCCGGTGTGACGTCGGTGTAAGTCTTCTTGCTGATGTCGAACACGATGATGTGCTGGCACAGTCCGTCGCTGTATTCCGTCCAGTGGCGGTAGAGCAGTTTGTCGGCGATATGCGCCTGCATGGGTCCTTCGCTCCGCTTCTTGATGGCGGCTGCATTGGCTTTGCCGTCGGCACCCAGGGCGGGGTACACATTGGCGGTGAAGGCGATGAGATTGCCGTCGGGCGACACCACAGCATCGCTCACTCCCAGTTCGAAATCGGTCAGTTTCTCCGCCGTCCCTTTGTCCGAATCATATCTGTAGATCTGCTGCTGCCCCGACAGAGAAGACGAGAAAAACAGGCTCTTGCCGTCTTTGCTCCATGTCGCGCCGCTGCTTTTGCCGTCGGTGGTCACTGCTTTGACGTTTTTGCCGTCGGCATCCATCACGTAGATGTCGCTTGATGATTTGGATGCTTTCAGATCCGATTTGTTTGCCGTGTAAGCGATTGTCTTGCCGTCGGGCGACAATGTCACGCCATACACGCTGCGCACGCGATACAGGTCGGCTATCGTGAAAGCGCGCTTCTGAGCCACAGCTGTGGCCATAGTCATCATCATGATTGCTAATAATAAAAGTTTTTTCATATTGAAAGATTGATAGTTAGTGTGCAAAAGTAACAAATATTTCAGAATATTGGGAATTGCGGATGGAGTTTTGTTTCCTTTTTATTATCTTTGCAAAAACAAAATAATAATTCAACATCCATGAAGAGAAACTTTTTCATCATGTCCGTATTGTTTGTCTGCCTGAATTCTTTCGGTCAGCAGGCGAAAATCGACATCGCCAAGGACAAATGTCTTTCGGCTAGCAACTATGTGGCCTACCCCGGTCCGCTGCAGCAGAAGCTCACGGCGGCACCTGCCGGATATGCACCGTTCTACATCAGTCACTACGGTCGCCACGGCTCTCGCTATCTCATCGGCACGGGCGATTATGACAAACCTTACCGCATCATGCAACATGCCGACAGTCTGGGCAAGTTGACCCCGAAGGGCCATGAGGTTCTGGAGAAAATCAGGGTGATACGCGAGGAGGCCATGGGGCGCGACGGCGAACTGACCCAGCTCGGAGCGGAGCAGCACAAGGGCATCGCCAAGCGCATGTATGAGCGTTTCCCGCAGGTGTTTGAGGGCAAGACCAACATCGATGCGAAGAGCACCGTCATCATCCGTTGCATCCTCTCCATGGAGAACGCCCTGCAACAGTTGCTCGTGCTCAATCCGCAGCTCATCATCCGTCACGACGCCAGCTACCACGACATGTACTACATGAATTTGGATGACAACCATCTGAATAAGCAGAAGATTACCCCCGAGGCCAAGAAGGCACTCGACGAGTTTGATGCCCGCCACACGCATCCCGACCGCGTGATGCGCGAACTCTTCAATGACGAGAATTATTGGCGCGACAGCGTGAAATATAACAACCTGTATGAAAAGTTGTTCAAACTGGCAAGCAACGTGCAGAGCACGGAACTGCGCCACAAGTTGTCGCTCTACGACATCTTCAGCGATGATGAGATCTACGACAACTGGCTGATGAACAACGCCTACTGGTACATCGCCTACGGACCGAGTCCGCTCAACGGCGGCACGCAACCTTTCTCGCAGCGCAATCTGCTGCGCAAAATCATCAGCGAGGCCGACAGTTGCATGGCATTCCCCCACCCCGGCGCCACGCTGAGATACGGCCATGAGGTTGACGTGATGCCGCTGGCATGTCTGCTGGAGCTGAACAACTGCGGCAAGCAGATAGCCGACCTGGAACAGCTCGATGACGAGGGTTGGAACAACTACCGCATCTTCCCCATGGGCTGCAACATCCAGTTCATCTTCTATCGCAAGAGCGCCGCCGACAAAGACGTGATTTTCAAGGTGCTGCTCAACGAGAACGAGACCACCCTGCCTCTCCCCTCTTCCATCGCGCCCTATTACCATTGGAGCGATTTCAAAGCCTTTTATCTCAATAAACTCGACTCTTACAAGGAATGAAACGTCTGCTGCCATACCTGCTTTCGATGCTGCTGCTCGCCAGTTGCAGCGCCTTCGACTATCACCCCTATGATGTGAACATCAGTGGGGCGACGGGCATCAACGCCCGAAACATCGCGCTCATAGAGGCCGCCTGCAAGGACAAAGACACCTTGCGCGTGGCTTTCACGGGTGATACGCAGGGCTGGATGGACGATACCCGCGATATGATCAGCGACATCAACAAGCGCGGCAACGTGGATTTCGTGGTCCATGGTGGCGACATGACCGATTTCGGACTGACCAAGGAGTTTCAGTGGCAGCGCGACATCATGCAGAAACTGGATGTGCCCTATGTCGTCATCATCGGCAACCACGACTGTCTGGGCACGGGCGTGAGCTCTTACGAGAAGATTTTCGGCGCGCTCAATTTCTCGTTCATCGCCGCCCGCGTCAAGTTCGTGTGCCTCAACACCAATTCCATGGAGTTCGACTATTCCGAGCCAGTGCCCGACTTCACGTTTCTGGAGACCGAGGAGAAATCCGATTCCGCTCTCTTCTCGCGCACTGTGCTCTGTATGCACGCAGGCCCCTATAGCGACGAATTCAACAACAACGTGGTGAATCCCTTCGAGAACGAGGTGCTCCGATTCCCCGGCTTGCTCTTCTGCACCATGGCCCACGACCATCATTTCGCCGAACAGGAACTCTATAAAGACGGCGTGAAATATTTTACCAGCGACTGCGCCAAAGAGCGCCGTTACACACTGTTCACCATTACTCCAAGCGGTTATTCCTATGAACTCATCACCTATTAAACTTATCCTTGCCCTGCTGATGCTCCTTCTGCCTGCATCCGCAGCCACGGCCGATGACGCCGAGGAAGATTCCATCTACACCCAGCAGCCGCCCGGCATGAGCTGATACGACAGGCGGTTGCACCGCTACCGCAAGCATTGGGCTGCGCTCATACCCACCGAAATCCTCGGTCAGTATGCCGGCAACATGGGCGCCTTCTCCATGGGCATGGGATGGGACTATGGCAGCCGCCGCCAATGGGAGACCTATCTGCTCTTCGGCTTCATTCCCAAGTGCAGTTCCAGCCGTCCCAAGATGACCATGACGCTCAAACAGAACTACGTGCCATGGAACATTCCGCTGGGCCATGGCTTCCAGTTTGAGCCGCTCTCCACGGGAATGTATTTCAACACGGTCTTCGGACGGGAGTTCTGGTCCACGGAGCCCACCAAATATCCGCGCGGATATTACAAGTTTGCCACCAAAATCAGGGCAAACATCTTTGCGGGCGAGCGCTTCACCCGGTCGCTCGACAAAGACAACATCCTCGGTGTGAAGGACGTGTCCCTGTTTTATGAGGTCAGCACCTGCGACCTCTACGTTGTCACCAAGGTGAAAAACAGTTCCATCAGCCTCTTCGATATCCTCTCCCTCTCGGTGGGGTTCAAACTCAGGTTGCTCTGAAAACCAAATTGCAGATATGAAAGGGTCGCTTTATAATGGAGTGGCGATTCTTTTTGTTCCAATTAATATTTTCTTGATTTTATCTGACTCGATAGTTAAATTGATATGTTTTCGTAAAAAAAACGTATCAAATTATTGGTTATAATGAACAATTGTTATATATTTGCAGCACCAAACTACGATGATAAATATACATTCTACCAAATATAAATATTATTTATAAATATATGTCTAACAAAAAAACAAACAATTAATGAATTTACTAATCAAGAGAATGTCACTTGCTTTGTTGACAAGTCTTTTCTGTGTTGTTTTATATGCACAAAAGACAGTTACAGGTACAGTGAAAGATGCAAGCGGTGAACCAATGATTGGTGTGAGCATCTCTGCAGACGGCACTATTGGTGCAGTAACTGACATTGATGGCAATTTCACATTGCAAAAATGTGAGCCATCTACAGTATTGAAAGTTACGTATGTGGGCTATAAGCCAGTGACCTTGAAAGTCGGCGATAGTTCCCAGATTAACATTGTCTTGCAAGAAGACAACAAGACACTTGATGAGTTGGTAGTAGTAGGTTATGGTGTCATGAAACGCCGCGACCTCACTGGTGCCATTGGTTCAGTGAAGTCGGAGGATTTGAAAAACCTCGCTTCCGCCAACGCCATGCAGGCCATGCAAGCCAAAATTCCAGGATTGGATATCCAGCAGTCGAGTGGTCAGGCAGGTTCCGGTCTGAGCATCAATCTGCGTGGCAACCGTTCCATTCTTGCGGGCAACGGCCCTCTGATATTGGTCGACGGTGTGCCTTATGGTTCCACACTTGACATCAACCCGTCCGACATCGAGTCGATGGAAGTGTTGAAAGACGCCTCGTCTACAGCCATCTACGGTTCGCAGGGTGCCAATGGTGTGATCATCATCACCACCAAGAGAGGAAAGAGCGGTAAAACCAAAATCAGCCTGAATGCGTACAACTCTTTCAACAGTCCCACCAACGTGCATTCTTCCATGTACGGCACACAGGAAGTGCAGCGCATGATCGATGCGAATGATTATAAAGCCAATCTCGCAACCTACTTATCTACAGGAACATGGGGTACGCAGGTAACGGCACCGGAAGACGTGCTCACCGAGAGTTTGGCTGATGGAACATCCACATTGGATATCTACAAGGACGGTTCTTACACCGACTGGGGCGACTTGATACTGAAGAACACCACAACGCAGAATTATGAAGTATCTGCAGCTGGCGGTAACGAAAAGACCAATTTCAACGTTTCTTTAGGCGCCATGTACGACAAGGGTCTGATGAAGAACGATGATATGGCCCGCTACAACGGCAAAGTGAATATCGACCACACTATTAACAATATGTTCAAGGTGGGTACCAGTCTGCTCTTCACATACAAGGATGTGAATGTGGCCAACTCTGGTGAATATTCGCAGGCGATGAAGATGACGACCATCACTCACGCTTATCTGAATGACGGAACCATCAACGCTACACCGAACCCTTGGTATGCAGCTCACTGTAGCCCGATTTTGGACTATGAGGGCGGTGGCAAGGCTTATCAGAATAATACCGAGAGCACACGCTTCTTCGGCAACGCCTATCTGCAAATCACCCCAATCAAGGGAATGGTATTCAAATCCCTGTTTGCCGTTGACCGCAGCGATGCCCGTTACGGACTTTATGAAGACTATGAGAGTCAGCCGCGCTACCAGTCGCCGAAGACAGACTATCTCGCTTCGGACAAATACAACACGACAGCCTTGACCTGGGACAACACGCTGAACTACAACTTCAATATCGAGAAGAAACATGACTTCACTTTCTTGCTCGGTCATGAGTTGAGACAATCGGTCTATGAATCTACCAATATTACTGGTGAAGCAGGCACAACGCATTATTATACCAGTGCCTACTATGATATGTCCAAGGTAACCTCACCTACGATTGTGAACACTTACACCAAGTGGACCATGCTTTCATTCTTCGGACGTATGAACTACAAGTTTGATGAGAAATATCTTGCCACGTTCTCTCTGCGTGCTGATGGTGCCTCCCGTTTGGCAGAAGGCCACAAGTGGGGATATTTCCCCTCAGCAGCATTGGGCTGGAGAATCAACGACGAGAATTTCATGAAAAACGTGAAATGGGTGGACAACCTGAAGTTCCGCGTATCATGGGGTCTCTCTGGCAACTCGTCTGTCGATCCTTATGGCACGCAGGCAACGTTGAGTGACAACAATCTTTATTACTTCTTTGGAGCTGGTACCACGGCAGCAGACGTAGCAGGAAAGATACCAAGCACCATGGCAAATCCCGATCTGAAATGGGAGAAGACATCTTCATTCGATTTTGGTCTTGATTTCGCATTCTTGAACAACCGCATCAACGGTAGCATCGACGTATATTTCAACAAGACTTCCGACCTGTTGTTCTACAAGACAGCGCCTGCTTCATCGGTATTCACCACCGTTACATCCAACATTGGTGACTCCAAGGGTCACGGTATCGAGGTGGCTCTGAACACCCGCGCGATAGAATCCAAGGATTTCACCTGGGACATCAACTGGTCGTACTCGCACATGTATGATGAGATTTCTACGCTTACGGATGGTGTGGATCATTATATCACTGGTACCACAATCTATAAAGTTGGCGAACCCGTCAAGGCTTTCTATGATTATGAGACCGACGGTTGCTGGAATGTAGGCGAATATGAAAAATATATCGCTGATTGGCAGGCACGCCATCCAGGTGAGACAGCCGCTTATCCTACCAACTATGGTACACCGGGTACGCTGAAAATTATCGACCGCAACGACGATGGTAAATTGTCTTCTACCGAAGGTGAAGACGACCGCCGCGTCTATAGCCGTGAGCCGAAGCATATCTTCGGTATGAACAACACGTTCACTTACAAGGATTTCTCTCTCAGCGTACAGCTCTATGCACGTCTGGGCGGTTATATTTCTTATGAGATGAACAAGCAGCTCAACTACGAGTCCGCCAACTGGGGCGATGACATCGACTATTGGACACCTACCAATACGGGAGCCAAATTCCCAAGTCCGGGTGCTGCCACTTACAGTGCGCTCTATTCTACATACTCTTCAGCTCTGATGTATGAGAAAGCCGACTACTTCAAAATCAAGGATATCACATTGGCTTACAATCTGCCGAAGTCGTTTATCAACAAGTTTGGCGTGGACAACGTGAAGATTTACGGTTCACTGAAGAACTACTTCAATTTCAGCCGCGTCAGCAATTACGATTCAGAGCGTGGCGGCAGCGTCTCTTATCCTCTGAAGAAGCAGGCAGTGATCGGTATCAACGTAGAATTCTAAAACATAACAACGATTAACATGAAAACAAAGATATTATTATTGGTGGCAGCGTCATCCCTACTGATGGGCACCACTTCATGTTCCGACTTTCTTGACGAAGACAACAAGACTGGCGAAACTGCCGATCTGACTTATTCCACCCAGTCGGGTATCGAAGGTCTGATGGCATCCTGCTATACATTCGCCCGCGGATGGTATGGCAAAGAGGCGGGTCTGGGACTCTCCGAGATGGGCACCGACCTTTTCTATTACGGTTATGACAACAAGCAGAAGTCTATGCTGCAATATGTGCTCACATCCAAGAGTTTGGACAGCAACTCTTCCGACAACCCTTGTCTGGACCATTACTGGGAATTGTTCTATGATGCCGTGGATGTATGCAACAATGCCATACTCTATGTGCCCAAGTGCAGTCAGATCAGTGCGACGGTGCAGAATCAATATCTGGGTGAGGCTTATTTCCTGCGCGCATTCTATTATTTCCACATGGTGAACATGTGGGGCGCAATCCCTTACAACGACGCGCCTATCACAGCTCAGAACACCACGCCTACACGTATGCCCGAGGCAGAAGTTTATGGCAAGATCCTCAGCGACCTCGACCAGTCTATCAGCTACTTCGAGGCATCCGGATATAAGACCAAAGCTGAAGGCAGAGCCAACTATTGGGCTGCCCGTGCCATCAAGGCCCGCGTATTGCTCTATGCAGCTTCATGGCTCGAAGGTCAACTGGGCAAGGCTGTAGCCGGCAATGACAAGTATTCGTCGCTCGACCAGAAAGGTCTCTATGCTGCCGCTCAGACAGAGGCAGAGGCTGTGATTGGCAGTGGCATCGCAAGTTTCTATCCTAAATATAGCGACGTCTGGTCGATGGACAACGAGAGTGCAGCATCCAACAAAGAGTCTGTATTCGGCATCACCTATTCGCAGGATTTGGCATCTACATCCAATTGTATCCCTCACCGTTATGGCAGTTCCACAGACTATTGCAGTTTGATTACCCGTACTGGTTACACTCGTGGCGGAAGCGCTATGCTGCTGATGTTCGTTTCGATGTGGAACAACGGAGCCACCGACCTTGGCGGAAATGGAACAGGAGCTAAGAACGTGTTCGTCCGCGCCCTTGATGCAAAGACCGATACCATCTATAGTGCAAAGACCAAACAGCCTGTCAATGTGGCTGCCGCTTACTCTCCTTACGGACGTGGTTTCACCCGTTACCTGCCGTCATTGCGTCTGTGGCAGTTGCTCGAAGAGCATCGCGCTACCGACCAGCGTACCGAGGCAACTCTGCTTGACCACTATGATTTAGCTAGTTCCGACCTGAACCAGAATGCAAAGAACTATAAGCTCATCAATGATACGGCCATCTATTATTGTCCGCTCGACGGCAATTCGGCTGCAGGTCAGGCCAAACAAGCTTGGGCTAAGAACCGTTACCGCATCCAGTTCATGGCCAACGGCGACATCCCTGTCTACTCATCCATGGACCCTGCAACGGCACTGCCTACGGAGGCAGCCAAGAAGGCTTCCGACGTGTACGGCGATTCCCGTTACAATTCTTATAAGATTGGCGGTTGGTGCTCATATCCTGGCATCAAGAAGTTCCTTGACAATGTCTATAATTCCAATTATCAGACTTACGACATTTCAAGCCGCGACGCCATCGTGATGCGCCTGTCAGAACTCTATCTCATCAAGGCTGAATGCCAGTTGGGTCAGGGCAACGCTTCGGCAGCCCTCTCCACCATCAATGCTCTGCGTACCGTGCGTGCCATCTCGGGCACAGACAACACGCTCAGTGGCACTTGCAACATCGATATGATACTCAACGAGCGCGCCGTTGAACTCTGCGGCGAGCAGATGCGCTGGTTCGATTTGAAGCGTACAGGCAAACTCTATGAGTATGTTGAGAAATACAATGCTCAGGGAGCAGCCAACATCAAGGCCGACGAGAGCAGCAAACACTTCCTCTATCGCCCGATTCCTGACACTCAGATTGATGCTGTGACCAACTTTACTACGGACGCGAACAGCACCACTGGATTCTGGCAGAACCCAGGCTATTGATTAGTTTGCTTATTTGTTGGATTGGATTTATAGACATCCAGTTCCGACAATTTTGATGTTTTAAAATAAAGCCGTTTTAGTTTATGATTAGAAACTAAAACGGCTTTGTTGTGCAAATATGTTCGTCTTGAAAATTAAAGAGGGCGGTATAGAAAAATCTGTCAAACATTCTATATGGGCTATGATGATGACAAAATCATCATCAAAAGCCCTTCTTTTTAAGTTATAATCTTCGACAAAACTACAATTGCCTTGACTAAAACACTTAAATCAATGTCCTTGGTCATGTATGTTTCTTCTTGAATCCCTTCAAGTGATGACGTTCCTTTATTTGTGGTCATGACATAAAAATCGGAAATGCCGATACATGCTTTTCCTCTACTTATAGTTTTTGATTTGTGTTATACAAAAGGTAAATTAATATTTAATAACTTTCAGAAATCGAAAAATTGCACTATCTTTGCAGATTAAAAAACGAAGAAAGGGAACAAAGAGATATGGCAACGAAAGATGCGGGACTTACACCGATGATGAAACAGTTTTTTGCGCTGAAGGAGAAACATCCCGACGCACTGCTGCTGTTTCGCTGCGGCGACTTCTATGAAACCTATTGCGATGATGCCGTGACGGCATCGCGGATTCTCGGCATTACGCTCACAAGGCGTAACAACGGCGGCTCGAAAGGGTCGGCTGAGATGGCAGGTTTCCCGCATCATGCGCTGGACACATATCTGCCCCGGCTGATCAGGGCGGGCCGCCGAGTGGCCATCTGCGACCAACTGGAGGACCCGAAGCTGACCAAGACGCTGGTGAAGCGCGGCATCACGGAACTGGTGACACCGGGCGTGGCGATGAGCGACAACGTGCTGAACTACAAGGAAAACAACTTCCTGGCTGCCGTGCATTTCGGACGACTGGCTTGCGGCGTCTCTTTCCTGGATATTTCCACGGGTGAATTCCTCACAGGTGAGGGCACACCGGACTATGTGGAGAAACTGCTGGGCAACTTTTCGCCCAAGGAAGTGCTCTACGACCGTGCCTGCAAAGCTGATTTCGAGAAATATTTCGGCACCAGATATTGCGTGTTCGAGATGGACGACTGGGTGTTTACCGAGCAGACGGCGCGCCAGCGGCTGCTGAAACATTTCGGTACCAAGAACCTGAAAGGTTTCGGTGTGGAGCATCTGCGTAGCGGCATCATCGCCGCGGGTGCCATCATGCAGTATCTGCTGCTGACCCAGCACACACAAATCGGACATATCACGTCGCTCTCCCGCATCGAGGAAGAGCGGTATGTAAGACTGGACAAGTTCACCATCCGTTCCCTGGAACTGCTTCAGCCGATGCAGGAAGACGGCAGAGCGCTGCTGCAGGTCATCGACCGCACAGTGACGCCGATGGGCGGACGAATGCTGAAACGATGGGTGGTGTTCCCCTTGAAAGACGAGAAACCTATCAACCAGCGGCTCGACGTGGTGGAATATTTCTTCCGTGAACCCGAATTCAGACAGACTATCGACGACCAGCTGCACCGCATCGGTGATTTGGAACGCATCATATCCAAGGTGGCAGTGGGGCGGGTGTCGCCGCGCGAGGTGGTACAACTGAAGTGCGCTTTGCAGGCGATCGTGCCCGTGAAGACGGCTTGCCTCTATGCAAAGAATGAAAGTCTGAAGAGGATAGGGGAGCAGCTGAACCTCTGCGAGAGTCTGAAAGACCGCATCGAGCAGGAAATTCAGCCCGACCCGCCACAGCTTGTGAACAAGGGAAACGTGATTGCCGACGGCTATAATGAGGAACTTGACGAGCTGCGAAGGATTTCCAATCACGGCCGTGAATATCTCATGGAGATACAGCAGCGCGAGATAGAGCAGACGGGTATCTCCAGTCTGAAGGTGGGATACAACAATGTCTTCGGCTATTATCTGGAAGTGCGCAACACGTATAAGGACAAAGTGCCGGCAGAGTGGGTGCGCAAGCAGACGTTGGCTCAGGCTGAACGCTATATCACGCAGGAACTGAAAGAGTATGAGGAGAAGATTTTGGGAGCCGACGAGAAGATATTGTCACTGGAAACGAAGCTCTTCGGCGAGCTGATTATCGCCATGCAGGAGTATATCTCCCAGATTCAGATCAACGCGAATGTGATAGCACACCTCGATTGTCTGTTGTCCTTTGCCAAGACTTCGGAAGAAAACAATTATATACGTCCCCAAATCTTCACCGATGATGTGCTCGACATCCATCAGGGACGGCATCCGGTGATAGAGACGCAGTTGCCCATAGGTGAGCGGTATGTGCCCAACGACATCTATCTGGACACCGAAAAGCAGCAGATAATGATTATCACGGGACCGAACATGGCCGGTAAATCGGCTCTGTTGCGCCAGACGGCGTTAATCGTACTCATGTCGCAGATAGGCTGTTTCGTGCCCGCAGAGAGCGCGAAAATAGGTTTGGTGGACAAAATTTTCACCCGTGTGGGTGCGTCGGACAACATTTCGCTGGGTGAATCCACGTTCATGGTGGAGATGACCGAGGCGGCAAATATCCTGAACAATGTGTCTCCTCACTCGCTGGTTCTCTTCGATGAACTGGGCCGCGGCACGTCAACCTACGACGGCATCAGCATCGCCTGGGCGATTGTGGAGTATCTGCATGAGCAGCCCAAGGCGAAGGCGCGCACGCTTTTTGCCACCCATTACCATGAGTTGAACGAGATGGAGAAGAACTTTTCGCGCATCAAAAACTATAATGTGAGCGTGAAGGAGACCGACGGCAAGGTGATTTTCCTGCGCAAACTGGAGCGCGGCGGGTCGGAACACTCGTTCGGTATCCACGTGGCAGAGATTGCGGGCATGCCCAAGAGCATCGTCAAGCGTGCCAATGTCATCCTGAAACAACTCGAAGCCGACAATTCCAGCGTGGGCACGGTGGGCAAACCGTCGGCTCAGCAGATAGAGCAGAGTAGGGAAGGGATGCAACTCAGCTTCTTCCAACTCGATGATCCCGTGCTCTGTCAGATACGTGATGAGATCCTGGGTCTCGATGTGAACAATCTCACTCCCGTCGAGGCTCTGAACAAACTCAATGACATCAAGAAGATTGTGACGGGGAAGTGATAAACATATTTCGTGCGAAAATCCGCCTTTTGTTTTGATTTGTTGTCAAAATGACTTATATTTGCATCTGTATCAGAAAAATTTGAATATCATGGCAAGACATCCTTTATGGTCAGATGAATACTGGTTGCTGCTGATGCAGATATACCTGAAAAAGCCGATGGGCATGAAACCCCTCTACTCACGTGTGATGGTGGACCTCAGCATGGAGTTGCACATCCCGCCCCATTATCTGTATGAGCAGATGTTCCGTCTGCGCCGCATCGACACCCCGCGCATGGAAAAACTGTGGCAGACCTACGGTGGCAATCCCAAGAAGTTGTCGAGAGGCGTGAAACTGCTGCGGCAGAAGAAAGGATTCAACAATGCCGACGCTTTCTATGACGGTGTGGAGGTGAACGAGACCTTTGAAAAGGACTTTAAACCGATAGACGATGCCACGAATCTGACACCCGTAATGCTGATTATGATACTCGATCTCTACTTCCGTCTCACCCCGATCACAATGGTGGCGGAGACTCCCGAAATCGTGGATTTGGCGAAACTGATGAAAATACAGCCCCAGCAGATTGCAAAGGTGATGGACGTGTACCAGTTTTGCGACCCCTATTTGAACCGTGATGATATGATGGTGAGCAATTTGCTTGTGCCCTGTCAGCAGATATGGCAGCGCTTCGGCAACGACAATCCCGAAAAGTTATCGGCTACGGCGGCACAACTCAAAGATTATTTCATTTGATTTTTTTGATATTGCAGGGATGCGACTTGTCATTAAAGCAAGAAAATCATACTCATTTCTATTTCATTTATAATTTTATTTAGTATCTTTGCGCTCAATATAACTACGTCGGTGAGGAATCGAACATCCATGGGGACAACCATGACAAGGATTGTCTGAAAGCGAACCGACAGGAATATTTTGTTATGGCTCAGAAACTTATACAGACACAAGCACAGAAGCTCGCACAGGTGCAGCGGCTTTCACAGCAGCAGATGCTGCAGGTGAAGTTGCTCGAAATGCCCCTGACCGAATTGGAGGAGAGCGTCAATGCTGAACTTGAAGATAACGAGGCCTTGGAGTCTGAGTCGCCCGATGATGCCTTGAGTGAGGTGCGTGATGACAGGGAAGACGGCGGCGAGGACGAGGATTTCGAGGAGATGACTGAGCGTGAGGAACGTGAATCGGCTCTCGACGAGGCTCTCGAAGGTATCGGTCGGGATGACGAGATGCCCGAATCGTTTGGTTCGAGCAACAATCAGAACGCTGATTACGAGGAGATGGTCTATGGAGATACGACATCATTCTATGACAAACTGAATGAGCAGATGGGCGAAATAGACCTTACCGACATGCAGCACGAGGTGATGGAGTATCTCATCGGGTCGCTCGACGACGACGGTCTGCTACGCAAAGACCTGAATACCATCAGCGATGAACTCGCCATCTATCATAATATCGATGTTTCGGAAAAGGAAATCGAAGATGTGCTGCACATCCTGCAGACGTTCGACCCCGCCGGTATCGGTGCGCGCAACTTGCAGGAATGCCTGTTGCTGCAAATAGACCGTAAGCCCGACGGGAGACTCAAGGATTACATGAGACGTGTGATAGACGAATGTTTCGACGAGTTTACCAAGAAACATTGGGACAAGATACAGAGTCAGCTCGGACTCTCTGACTTGCAGGCGGAAACACTGCACAAAGAATTGCGTAAGTTGAACCCGAAACCTGGAGCTTCGCTCGGCGAGACTCAAGGGCGCAACATCCAACAGATAACCCCTGATTTCATTGTGGATACAGCCGATGACGGTTCCATTTCGTTTGCCCTTAATCGTGGTAACATTCCGGAACTGAAAGTATCGCAGTCGTATGCCGACATGGTGGAGACCTACAAGAACAACAAACAGGGGATGAACCGCAGGGAAAAAGAGGCCCTGCTCTATGCCAAAGAGAAGGTGGACAAGGCCCAGGGATTTATCGAGGCGGTGAAACAGCGCCGCCATACGCTTTACGTCACGATGAAAGCTATCATCGACAGACAGCGTAAATTCTTCCAAGACGGTGACGAAGCTGATTTGAAACCGATGATACTGAAGGATATCGCAGACAAAACCGGACTTGATATATCAACAATCTCACGTGTAAGCAACGTGAAATATGCGCAAACCAAATGGGGCACATTCCCCTTGCGCTTCTTCTTTACTGACAGTTATACCACGGAGAGCGGCGAGGAAATGTCCACCCGCAAGATAAAAGTGGCGCTGAAAGAACTCATTGGCAAGGAAGACAAGTCGCGTCCGTTGAGCGATGATGCGATTAAGGATGCCATGGCAAAGCAAGGTTTCCCGATAGCACGCCGCACCGTGGCTAAGTACCGTGAACAGTTGGGCATACCTGTGGCACGGTTGCGTAGGAAATGATTGCACGCTGAGCGCTGGATGTTTTGCAATTGTCTGATAAAAATGGTCATACCATTATAATGAAAGAAAAAAATATAATCTTAACTGCCAGGGTGATGAGCATGATCTTCACCCCGTTCTATCTGCCTTTGGTGGGACTTATTGCACTGTTCATTTTCAGTTACATGAGCGAACTGCCATTGTTGTACAAATTCACCGTACTCGTACTGGTGTACTTGTTCACCATTCTGCTGCCCACGTTGCTCATTCATCTCTATCGCCGTTACCAAGGTTGGTCGCTGATAGAAATGGGAGCCAAGGAGCGCCGTATGGTGCCATATCTCATCTCTATTCTGTGTTATTTCGGCTGTTATTATCTGATGAACGTCTTCCACATACCCAGTTTCATGGCGCGCATTCTTGTGGCGGCACTGGTCATTCAGGTGCTTTGCGCACTCATCAATGTATGGTGGAAGATCTCCACACACACGGCAGCCATCGGTGGAGTGGCGGGGGCGCTCGTGGCATTCTCGTTCCTCTTCGTTTTCAACCCCGTGTGGTGGCTGTCGTTCGTACTGATCATAGCAGGAATGGTGGGCACCAGTAGAATGATTTTGCGTCAACATTCGCTATGGCAGGTGGTCTGCGGGTTCCTCGTGGGTCTGGTCTGCGGATTCATCATCATCATCTAAAGGCTAGGAATTTTAGAATAGTTATTCATTAAAACAAAAATATATGAAACCATTAGTAAGTATCATCATGGGCAGTACGAGCGATCTGCCGGTCATGGAAAAAGCATGTAAGTTCCTCAACGATATGCAGATACCTTTCGAGGTCAACGCACTGTCTGCCCACCGCACACCCGATGCCGTGGAGAGTTTCGCCAAGGGTGCCAAAGCGCGTGGCATCAAAGTCATCATTGCGGGTGCCGGCATGGCTGCCGCATTGCCTGGCGTGATTGCCGCAAGCACCACGTTGCCTGTCATCGGCGTGCCTATCAAGGGTATGCTCGACGGTCTCGACGCCATGCTCTCCATCATCCAGATGCCCCCGGGCATACCTGTTGCCACGATGGGAGTGAACGGTGCGATGAATGCCGCTATCCTCGCTGCCGAGATGATTGCACTCGCCGATGAGGGAATAGCCAAGAAAATGGAGGATTACAAGGCTGGATTGGGTGCCAAAATCGAAAAGGCGAACAAGGAACTGGCTGAAGTGAAATACGAGTTCAAGACAAACTAGGAAAGGAAGAGTTAAAAGTTAATAGTTAAAAAGTAAAAGTTAATAGTTAAACTTATAACTATTAATTATAAACTTTTTACCTATTATCTTTTACTTTTTAATTATTAATTGAATCATGGATTTATTTAATTATAAGCGGCGCGAGTCCAGTGTGGTGAATGTGGGTGCCATCCAGATGGGTGGCGACAACCCTATCCGCATCCAGTCGATGACCACCACCAACACCAATGATACCGAGGCGTGCATCCAGCAGGCTGAGCGCATCATCAAGGCGGGCGGCGAACTGGTGAGATTGACCACACAG
>ENA-UOYA01002442-UOYA01002442.1-activated-sludge-metagenome-genome-assembly--contig:-NODE-2442-length-17934-cov-5.531238_pt1 | contig 17934 bp, 14 predicted proteins | sample MGYA00238163_ERZ764804 | MGnify/ENA primary metagenome ERZ764804 (study PRJEB28919, sample SAMN05720223) | activated sludge metagenome | isolation source: Anaerobic digester | place: Hong Kong... | reverse complement strand
GGATACGGCGTTTACGCTCCGACCAGCATTGTGCAAGGACAAGCCCTGCCTCGATGATTAGTAAGATGATTTTAGTACCTTGACAAATTCTTGTGCGGTTGCTAAAAAAGGATGAGTATTTGACCTTACCCACCCATAAGATAATTGTATAGTATTACTTATAGGTATAGAGATAATATCTTCCAAAAGGTAGAAATTCTTCAAGAATGACTTGGAAAAGAATCCTATAGCTATTCCTTCAATAATTACTTTATAAAACAGTTTGGGATTTTCTAACTTTAATATTTTTTTTGGTTCGCCATATTTTTTTAAAAGTTTAACATGCCAGTTCTCGTTAATATCTTCGCCCTGGTGAATCGCCACAGGATATTTCAATAATTGTTTTAATGAAATAGATTTCCTCTTCGAAAGTGGAGAAGACTTTCCTGCGCCAATAACTAGCTTATCGTAAAACAGCCGTTCGAAATAGATTTCTGCCCATTCACAGCTGGTTGAAAACCCATCCGGTATTACAATTAAGCCAAGGTCAGCTTTGCCTGTATTAACATCTAATATTACCTTCTCTGGTAGTTTTTCTTTTACAGTTATATTTACATCGGGATAATTTCTGCTAAAAGTTATCAATACTTTCTGTAATATACCGGCACATATGACAGGCGAGGAAGAAATGCGCAGATTTCCTCTGAGGGTTGGAGTTTTAGGTTCACAAGCTTTAAAACCTAGTTTTAAATCCTCAACAAGTTTTAAAATTTCCCTGCTTTTTTTAACAACCTCCTCACCGTCCTCTGTGAGACACACACCCTGTGTGGAACGGGTAAGCAAGGTAACTCCCAACTCTTTTTCCAGCTTATGAATTGCTTCGCTAATGCTTGGCTGTGACACATAAATTTGTTCAGCAGTAAGACTTATTGATTTTGTTTTAGCTACTTCAGTTAGATAGTATAACTGCTCTAAGCGCATACCAATCCCCCTATAGCTTATTGGGTAAAACCGGAAGCCTTATGCGGAAATTAATTGTATGGGATTTAAATAGTTCAGATATTATTAAAAATTTTATCATAAATAAATAGGATCTAAAATAACAAAAATACACTAAGGTTTTATAAAAAGTATATGTGGATCGCGTGATTTGAGCAGGTTTACCGATCTGCTAGTTTTTCTTAACAATATTCTACCGGATGCTTCTAATTCAGAAGGCCGGTTTTTTCTTTGGCTAAAGGTAATGACTATAACCTTTGGCTTCATATATTAATTGCCGATTGGTAAAAAAATTTTATGAGCCATATAATTTTTATAACAAATTAAGGAGGGATATTTGTGAAAAGAAAAGCGTTAAGCAACAAAATAATTGTGCTCGGTGTGGACGGATTGGAACCGTCTCTGACTAAAAAGTACATGGACCAGGGTAAGCTTCCAAACATCAAAAAGTTTTTAGAACGCGGCGTTGCCAGGGAAGATTTGGTGATGCTCGGCGCGCATCCCACAGTTACACCGCCATTGTGGACGACACTGTCGACGGGCGCATATCCGGAGACGCATGGTGTCACTGATTTCTTCAGGCAGTCGCCGGAAGATTTGGATACAGTGGTTTACAACCTGGACTCCAGGGATTCTAAAGCTGAGCCGCTATGGAACGTTTTTGCGTCCGCGGGGAAAAAGACCCTTGTTTGGCACTGGCCGGGCAGCGCATGGCCCCCAACCTCGGACAACCCTAATTTGCATGTGGTTGATGGAACAAATCCGGTCATGGTTAATATGAGTGTCGCGCTTAAGGACTGGGAAAAAATTATTTATGCTTCAACAGAAATTGAATCGGTTTTATACCAGCCTCACGCCGCTCATAAAGCGGGAGCGGGCTGTATAATCACAGATCTGGAAGTTGATAAAGAAGGCTCTGACGTGTTTGGCGCAGCTTTAGGCAAAAAAGAATTTAAGAATATTATGCTTACTCATGATGACGGAGAGAGGGCTATTGAAAAACTGGCCTTTGACCTGGTTAACTCTCCGATTAAAGAACCAACAGGCTGGGAGCATGCTCCGGCAGGCGCGAAAGAGTTTACCATAGTTACTTCAAATGGGCTTGCCAGAAGACCCGCGTTGATTCTGAAAAACGAAAACGGTGTATATGACCGGGTAGCTGTCTATAAGTCCAAGAAAGAAGCGGAACCCTATGTGACTATTAAAAAGAACGGAGGGTTTTCACCTATAGTTCTTGAAGAGATTAAAGCGCAAGAAGACACATTCACATGTACTAGAACGTATAAAGCTTTGGAAATAGCGCCGGACGGCTCCGAAGTAAAAATATGGATGACCAACGCCTTGGACGCTGAATGTGATACTATGTGGCACCCACAGTATCTGTATAAAGATGTAATCGAAAATGTCGGTTATGTTCCTTCTCTGTGTAACAGCAGCAATACAGACCCATATATGCTTAAGGCGGCAAAACAACCGGCAGCTGAAAGATATACAAAGTGGCAGGCTGATGTATTAAACTACTTAATCGAAAAAGAAAACTATGATGTGATATTCTCGCATGTTCATAATGTCGACTCCCAGGGACATGCCTACTGGTACTACTGTAAGACCAGGGAAGAAGAGCTTGGTAATGACGAGACTGTATATCAAAAATTCATGGAAAACGTTTATATAGATACGGACAGGTATCTGGGACGGTTTATGCATTTATTGGATAAAGGCTGGTCTATAATCATAACTTCCGACCATGGTTTAATCACTCCGGAATATGAATCACCTCTGTTAGCCGATCTTAACGGGGTTAACGCAGGCGTTATGAAAGAGTTGGGTTACACAGTTCTTAAGAAGGATGAAAAGGGCAATATCTTAAAAGAGATTGACTGGGAAAAAACAAAGGCTGTCAACACACGTTCATGTTTCATATGGATTAACCTGAAAGGAAGGAATAAGACGGGTATTGTTGATCCAAAAGACAAAGAGGAACTGGAAAGAAAAATTATAGACGACTTATATAGTTACAGGGATCCCAAAACGGGTAAGCGTGTTGTCGCGTTGGCAGTAAGAAATAAGGATGCGGCGGTATTTGGGCTGAGCGGGCCGGAGACCGGGGATATAGTGTTTTTTGTTGAAGAAGGCTTTAACGCGACCCACGGAGATTCTCTGGCAACTACCGTGGGATATGCGGACACGTCAGTGTCACCGATATTTATAGCGGCGGGCACGGGCTTTAAAAAGGGAGTGTTTGTGGACCGCGTAATACGACAGGTTGATCTTGCGCCGACCATGGCCATACTGGGTGGGGTGAGAATGCCGGCACAGTGTGAGGGCGCCCCGATTTACCAGATTTTTGATGAGGAGATCTAGAACTTTAACTAATAAACTTCAACGGAAGGAAGAGCAAAGCGAAATGAGAGCGGCTATCTGTTACGAATTTGGCAAACCATTGTTGATAGAAGAGGTAACTATTGAACCACCGGGCTCGGGCGAAGTTAAAATCCGTATCGCCGCGGTCGGCATCTGCCATAGTGACCTCCACTTCCTGAAAGGCGAGCACGGGCCTGCTCCACTGCCTGCGGTAGGTGGTCATGAAGTGGCAGGTTATGTGGAAGAAGTGGGAGAAGGCGTCACAGCGGTACAACCTGGCGACCCTGTTGTGGCGTGCCTGGTGGGTTCAGGCTGCGGGCGCTGCTATTATTGTACAATAGGGCTTCCTAACTTTTGCGAGAAACGCAGGATAAAGAGAACCAGCACGAAGGAATTCTTGCTGGCCGGGCCAGGTCATCTTATCAACAAGGACGGAGTGCGCCTTACCCAGCATGCGCCTACCTTTGCCGGCTTCGCCGAGTATACCATTGTTAATGAAGATTATCTGGTTAAAATCGACAGGGATATGCCTATAGATCTGGCGTCTCTTTTGTCCTGCGCCGTCATATCCGGTTACGGGGCGGTAGTCAACCGCGCTAAAGTTCCAGTATCCAGTAGTGTTGTAGTGATAGGTACCGGCGGGGTTGGTCTGAATGCCATACAAGCGGCTTCAATCTCAGGAGCATATCCGGTTATAGCGGTAGATGTCCTGGACAGCAAATTAGAGGCGGCCCGCGCTTTTGGCGCTACACATACAGTCAACACAAGGAAGGTGTCCGACCCAATCGAGGCGGTAATAAATATGACCTACGGCCGCGGCGCTGATTATGTTTTTGTTTCAGTCGCAGGCGTTGAAGTCAAGTATCAAGGACTTAAGATGTCAGGACCACGTGGAATGATTGTTTTCATCGGACACAGCAAGAAGGAGCCTTTAACTCCTTTCGATTCAACTGATGTAATTGGTGGAGAGAGAATGATAACGGGCAGCGCGATGGGAGCGCTCAGACCAAGGATAGATATTCCCCGCCTTATAGAGCTTTATAAGGGGGGCCGTTTAAAACTGGATGAACTTGTCACCGCTCGTTATCCATTTGACCAGATTAACGAAGCGATAGCATCCTCGGAAAGAGGAGAAGCTTTGCGTAATGTGATTATTTTCTAATTTGGAGAAGTAATATGCTGAAATTGACTGATGACGAAAAACGGATGCTTCAGGGCGAAGATGGATTTGTGCCTCAGATCTGCATGCAGTATCTCGTAGAGGTCTGTGAGGTAGCCGGTGCGGAAAAACTGATTGACCTTGACGGCACAGGTGACTTCCATACCCCAATGACATCGATGTCGCCGTTTTATGCGTTCCCTATTGAAGAGCTGAAAAAAATCGTCGACGCCGGCGCCCATTTTAAAATACCGACTTTTGCCAACAAATCGCCTTTCTATATGCTGCCTCCTGTTCACGGTTGGGAGAAGTGCAATGTTTGCGCCTATAACAATAAGGATTGTCCGCAGAATGACCCGGAATTCCATAAGGAAGCCATGTGTGAGGAATGGATTGAACTTTACAGGCGCATGGGCATGATGACAACGCACTCCTGCGCCAACTATATGACTTCTACCTATCTCCCTACGATGGGGCAACACTGTTCCTGGAACGAGAGCTCCGCTGTCCCGTACTGCAACGCCAACCTCGGCGCACGCACGAACATCGACGGCAGCTTTGCCACTTGTTTCCTTGGGAAAGCAGCTTATTATGACATGCACATCACGGAAAACCGGTATGCTACCGTCCTTGTCAAAACAGAAAGAACCATCAAAACAGATATTGAATGGGATGTTTTCGGCTTCGCCGTCGGAGAGGATGTCGGCGTCCATGTGCCTGTCCTGACCGGAACCGGAAAACCGACGACGACACAGATCATGAAGCTCAACTCCGCTATGAATACAGGCGGCGCCGTCCGTATGTACCACATCCCCGGAAGCACGCCTGAGGCGCCCACACTTGAGTTTGCCTTGAATGGCAAGAAACCGAAGCGTGTGACAATGATCGGGGAGGAGGAACTTAAAAGGGCTTACGAGACGCTGAATTACCATACATCGGATGAGGTGGATCTTGTTTATCTCGGATGTCCTCATCTGACAATCGTCGACCTTATGCTGATCGCGCGCAAGCTTGAAGGGAAAAAATGCAAAATACCGCTTTGGATTATGACAGCGCCGTGGCTGTATGATGTCGCAAAGAACATCGGGTATCTCAAAATATATGAGGATGCCGGCGCGCATCTCCTGACCGGCACGTGCCCGGCTGCGATGGGCGCCGTACCGGCAGGTGTCAGGAATCTGGCCGTTGACTCTGCAAAACAATCGTATTACATCACCGGACGCTATCCCGACGACGACAACAGGCTGCAGGTCTGCTACGGTTCACAGGACGACTGCGTCGACGCGGCGCTGACCGGCAGATGGCACGGGGAATGGAGATGACAATATGAGAAAGATCAGAATATACGGCCGGAAAGAATACGGTGGCTGTGTGGAAGCCGAAGCACTGGTGTCACCGAAACCGCTGCAAGGGTTTGCCAACTGCAACCCGGAAAGAGGCTATACGACGGAGCGAAACCATCCGCTTTTTAAAGTGCCTTACGCAGGCAAAGTTCTCGTCTATCCTTCACCGAGGGGTTCGGGCGGGTTTATGAGCTACGGCAGGGGCCAGCTGAAGCCGGCGGCGTTCGTTCATACCGAAACATGTCCGCTGGCCGTCGCCTGCGCGATGGTCGCCCACATCCCGTCGATGACGGACTTTGAAACAGACCCGATGACTGTCATCGAAACAGGCGATATGGTGCTGGTGAATGCCGACGAGGGATATATTGAGATTACAAAAAAAGATTAGTTTTCTTTCCCGTAACTCCTGCCGTTCAGCCAAGAAAACCGGTGCGGCAAAAAACGGCGAGAGTATTGAAAGGAATGAGGATTTGTGGAAAAGTTTGTTTTCGAGAGAGAAAGGAAAACGAACATAGCCCTTTCATGCGACGTACTTGTTGCCGGGGGCGGTATTGCCGGCATCGCGGCAGCTATGGCTGCCGCGCGGGGCGGCAAAAATGTCGTACTGCTCGAACGCGAATACTTACTGGGCGGCCTGGCGACGCTCGGACTAGTCACGATCTACCTGCCGCTCTGCGACGGCAAGGGGAATCAGCTGGTCTTCGGGATCGGAGAGGAACTCCTGAAGCTGTCCATTGAGCACGGGGCCGAGGCCAATTATCCGAGCGCGTGGCTAGACGGCGGCAGCCTTGAGGAACGGATCAAGAACCGCTACATCACGCAGTTTAATCCGCACCTGTTTGCCCTGAGGGCCGAGGCGTTGCTCAAAACGCTGGGGGTGACCATTCTCTACGGAACCCTTGCCTGTGCCGTCACTTGCGAAGATGAAATGATCACATCAATCATCGTTGAGAACAAGTCCGGCCGGTCCGCCATTGCCGTGCAGTCCGTCATCGACTGCACGGGTGATGCCGATATCTGCCATATGTCAGGCGCGAAAACAGTACTTCACGAAGGCGGCAACGGATTAGCCAGCTGGTATTATTATTACAGCGGCGGCAAAGTGACGCTGAAAATGTTCGGACTGGCCGATATCGTGCCGGATCAGATGCCGCAGAACGAAGGCAGTCAAGAAAAAGATCAGTATAAAGCCAGCAAGGTTGAGAGTCTGGATAAAAACCACCGTTTTTCAGGAGTTGACGGTGAGGAACTCAGCCGTGCCGTAATCGCAGCGCACGGCAAGATGTATGAAGATATCCTGGAACACAGAAAGACCGATAATTCATATGTCCCCGTCACGATATCTGCAATTCCGCTCGTACGCATGTCACGCCGGCTCGTTGGCGCCTACACGATGGATGATACGGAGAACCGTAAATATATGCCGGACAGCATCGGTATGACCGGCGACTGGCGAAAACGCGGGCCCGCTTATGAGATACCGTTCAGAACGCTTTATTGCAACGAGGTAAAAAACCTTCTTGCAGCCGGCCGGGATATCTCCGTCACAGACACCATGTGGGAGATCACCCGGGTCATACCGGCCTGCGCTGTCACCGGTGAGGCGGCCGGCACAGCGGCTGCAATCGGCAACAACTTTCCAAAGCTGGATATCGCCGAACTTCAGAAGCGTTTGACTGCTCAAAACGTCAAACTGCATGTTGACTCACCGCATTAATTTAAAATGTTTCTGCGAGTATGTGACAATCCCAATTAAGGAGTGCCAAGGTTTTTCATTGTGAAAGGGTGTAAAGTTAATGACAGCAGAAGTGCCTGGCGGTTATGGCGGTAAAATCCTGAGAATTAATTTATCTGAAATGAGCACCTCTGTAGAAAGAAAGGATGATACATTCTACCGGAGATATTTGGGTGGCTCCGGCTTTATCTCCTACTTTTTGCTTAAAGAGCTGAAAAAAGGAATTGACCCTCTTGGGACCAGGAATAAACTTGTCTTTGCCAATGGGCCGTTGACGGGAACACCTGTTATAGCGTGTGGCCGTAATGGTGTTGGCGCCAAATCTCCCCAAAGCGGCGGAATAGCCCTGTCGCAGGTGGGTGAATTTTGGGGCGCCCAGCTCAAGTGGGCTGGTTACGACGCTCTAATCATCGAGGGGAAGGCGGCTAAGCCGGTCTATATCTGGATACATGATGAGGAAGTGAGTATCCGGGACGCCGGTCACCTCTGGGGTAAGAATACAAAAGAGACCCAGCAAATGATCAGGTCTGAGTTGGGTGACGATAAGATACGCGTGGCGCTGATAGGGCCAGGCGGAGAAAAGATGGTGCGTTATGCCTGCATTATGAATGGGCTTTTCGACGCCGCCGGCAGGGGGGGCCTGGGTGCGGTAATGGGTTCGAAAAACCTCAAGGCGATCGCGGTTAGAGGCCGCAAAGCGCCACGGGTAGCTGATCCCGCACGTATTAAGGAATTAAATAAATTTTTAAAAGACGCCATGTTTAACAATATGATCGTGAGGGAATGGCACGAATACGGCACAGGTGGTCCCAGCATAGAGACAGGCATGGAGGTTGGCGACCTGCCGGTTCGCAATTTCCGTGACGGAGCATTCCCCGGGGTAAAGAAGATTACCGGAGAAGTTATAATGAATACCATGGGAGTTGGTATGGACGGTTGTTTTGCCTGTCCGGTGCGTTGTAAAAAAGTGTGCAAATCGGAAAAATATTCTATCGACCCCGCCTACGGCGGGCCGGAATATGAAAGCCTGTCCGTATTTGGCAGCAACTGTGGTGTGGATAATGTAGAAGCTATCGTTAAAGCTAACGAACTATGTAATGCGTTTTCGATAGACACCATAGCGACAGGTTGTACCATTGCCTTTGCCATGGAGTGCTTTGAAAAAGGGTTGTTGAGCGTTAAAGACACCGGTGGTATTGAACTGCGGTTCGGCAATGCTGAAGCTATGCTGAAATGCGTTGAGCTTATTGCCAAGAGAGATGGTTTCGGCAATCTGATGGCTGAAGGTACCGCCTGGTTAGCAAAAAAAATCGGTAATGGAGCCGAGGATTTCGCGGTGCACGTCAAGGGGGTGGAGCCGGGGCAACACGATCCCAGACGCATGCCAAGCATGGGCCTGGGCTTTATGGTTAACCCTCATGGCGCCGACCATTGCTGCAACGTGCACGATTACAAATTTGCTGACGCTAAGAGGATGAAATCCTATAGATATATGGGATTCCTCGATACTTTGCCGGAAGATGATATTGGACCCCGCAAAGTAGCTTTGTTCATGGTGGAGCATCTCAGGCAAGTGCTGTTTGACTCTTTGCTGATGTGTCACCTGGCCGCGGTGCCTGTGGATCACAAGACTGTTGCTGACATTACGGCGGCTGTTACCGGGTGGGATACCAGTGTTATGGAGCAGCTGAGGGTAGCTGAGAGAATCATGACTATGGCCAGGTTATTCAATATTAGGGAAGGATTGACCGCTGATGACGACAGGCTGCCATTGCGGTTCTTCCAGCCTACAACTGACGGAGCACTGGCGGACAGGTGCCTCGACCCCGATAAGATGGAGAAGGCCAAAAGATATTATTATACTCTGATGGGCTGGCATAAAGATGGAGTGCCGTTGCCGGAAAAGGTAGAGGAACTTTACATCGGGGAATAAGCGGTTTTAAATAGATACGATTAAATTGCGTTAGTTGAGGGGGGTACTCTTTCCAGAGCGTTGGGGAGGCAAGTATGATCACTGTAACAGTAAAATGGCTTGTCGACTTTGATGGTTTTAAGGGAGCCAGGGGGGAAGAAAGCGTCACTCTGCAAACTCAGGCTACCTGTCGTGATCTTCTGGATCTCCTTTCTAAATCTTTCGGCAGTGAATTTACTGAGAGGATTTTTGATTCTGAAGGTAAGGAACTGAAGGAAGAACTTTGTTTTCTGCTAAACGGCAGGAATATCGCTTCTTTAAAAGGAATGGAATCAGAATTAAAGGATGGAGACCGTTTGTTTATAGTCCCATTTCTAGGTGGCGGGTAGGATGGGACTTTTTCATGGTATTAAAACCAACCAGGCAATAAACGACCAGGAGGTTTTTTATATGTCAGAGGAAATTAAGAGACTATTTAACCAAAGACTGGGCCGCTACCAGGCGGCCATAGCAATGGAGCCGACCGACCGGGTGCCGACAGCGTTTCAGACTCTCTATTTTGCTATTAAAAACTCAGGCTACAATTATCAGCAGATTATGTACGATCCTGAGATATGGCTCAAGGTTAAGCTTGACTTCTCCAGAAAGTACCCGGAAGTGGATATATTCCGGATTAATTTGCTGTGGGCGCCAAGCTTTGATGTGACGGACTACCGCATCTTCAAAGTACCGGGACGTGATATTTCCGAAAAGTCATTACAGCAGTTTGATGAAACCGAGTACATGAAAGCCGATGAGTACCGGATGTTTATTGATGACCCGGTAGGCTTCAGGATGGAGCGCTATTTTCCCAGGGTGTTTGGGGAGTATGAAGGGAAAGGGTCTGTTCGCTCCCATATGGCGTTTTTGAAGTCCGGTATGGCACAAGGTATTAACAATGCTATTAATCGTGAAAGAGCTGCCAGATTAGCCTCTGAGGTTGGCTTGCCGGTACCGGTTATGGGAAACTTCGTGGCTCCTTTTGATTATCTTTCAGATAGATTCCGTGGACTTAACGGGATTATACGGGACATGTTCAGGCAGCCGGATAATGTGAAGGAGGCGTGCGAGGCGATCCTGCCCGATCTTCTGAATATAACCTTAGCCGGAGCTGACCCGCTAAAGCGGTATCCGATATTTGTCGCGACTCATAAGCCCTGCTTCCTGTCGCCTAAGCAGTTCGATGATTTTTATTGGCCAACATTTAAAAAGGGTATGATGATGCTTATTGAAGCGGGCTACACCTTCCGGGTTTTCCTGGAAGGCAATTGGGAAGCGCATTGGCACCATATAGCGGAATTTCCCAAGGGAACGGTGCTGTGCGATATCGATAACGGGGCGGATATCTTTAAAGCAAAGGAAGCTTTTGGGCACAAGCAATGCATAGCCGGCGGGATGCCGGATCAGACGTTGATTTTTGGCAGCCCGGAGCAGGTCCGCGCCCGGGTGAAACTATTATGCGAGACTGTCGGCAAGGATGGAGGCCTGATTATACGTGGTGGAACTAACGTTCCTGAGGATACTAAGCCTGAAAACTTCCGGGCCTTGCTCGACGCCATCATGGAGTATGGCAAATACTCGGATGGTCCTGCCCCGGAACCCAAATCCATGCCAAAGCCTTCCGGCAATGTAGAGTTTCCTCAGGCTCGCATGGTAACGCCGTGGGAAGTCAAAAAAGCTGATTGGAAGTTACCTGGTGATGAGGAACTAATCAGGCGGCCATGGGAGATGTTAGAAAAAATGGCTTATAACTGGCTTATAGCCAGGTAAGAAGAAGGCGGATATGATAATAATAAATATTGCGTAAGGGCTGCAAGACTTGATTTGAAACAAAGTATATGAACTTGTGGATGATATAATAAGTCAGGCTATAACAGAGAAAATCTTTGATTGGCTTTTCAATATATTGGGGGCTATGTGTAATCAATTAAAATCAGGCTGTTAACGGGATATAGTTAACGGTCTTTTTTATTAGATGATCTATATACGTTGTGAGAAATGTAATTATATGGTGTTACCCTTATGTTCTATAAAATTATAGGCACTTGCTATAGCGCAGGTGTTTGTATATGATTTTTCGATTACTCATTAATTTATACGAGCTATATAATCTTATATGGTCTAGTCATTATTTATTTAATTGCTTAAAAAATTTAACACTATTTTACGTACTTAGTAAAATGTTGAGCACAAGAGGTGAAATATTCTGATTGGAAAAAGTATATTTGCAGCGCCAGAATCCCTGGCGGTTGTTGGAGCTTCCCCGAAAACCGGTAAAATAGGCAACGTTCTGATGAATAACATAGTCCAAAGCGGCTATAAAGGAAAAATTTATCCTGTCAACCCAAAAGAAAAGGAAATTAATGGGATACCCTGTTTCCCATCTATAACCGGTATTCCTGGAAAAGTTGATACTGCGATATTTTCTGTACCGGCTGGTAAAGTTCTCGATATTGCCAGAGAATGTGGCGCCAAAGGTGTTAAAAACCTGATCGTATTGACGGCTGGTTTTAAGGAGACAGGCCGTGCGGGAGCCGAGTTGGAAAAGAAACTATTATCTCTCTGTGAGCAATACAACATGCGTTTACTTGGTCCTAACTGTGTTGGTTTTATTGATACCCACACCCCAATTAACGCAACTTTTCTCAAAGGTTTCCCACCCCAAGGAGAAATAGCCTTTATCTCTCAGAGCGGGGCAATGCTGGCGGCTATTCTGGACTGGAGCAGGTTAGCTGGTATCGGTTATAGTAAAATTTACAGCCTTGGCAATAAGGCGGACCTCAACGAAGTCGACTGCATCTCCGAAGCGGCGGATGATCCCAATACAAAAGTAATTCTCTGCTATATTGAAGATGTATCCTGCGGGTCCGAATTTTTAAAAAAAGTGACACAGGCCACCCTTAAGAAGCCAGTTATCATCCTGAAGTCAGGCACCAGCCAGGCCGGCGCCCAGGCCGCCTCCTCTCACACCGGGGCGCTGGCGGGAAGTGACCTGGCTTATAACACCGCTTTCAAGCGTTGCGGTGTGTTGAGAGTATACAGCATGTCAGAGCTGTTTGACCTGGCGATAGCCTTTACCAGCCAGCCCGTTCCGAAGGGAGAAAAAATAGCCATAGTGACCAACTCGGGAGGCCCCGGCATTATAGCCACTGATAAGGTTGAGAGCTACGGTCTCTCCATGGCCCGCTTTGCTAAGGAGACCATTGATGAGCTGCGGCTAAACCTGCCTCCTGAGGCTGGCATTTACAATCCGGTGGATGTTCTGGGAGATGCCAGGACAGACCGGTTTAAATTCGCCCTGGAAACAGTTTTAAAGGACGAAAACGTACACAGCGCGGCAGTGCTGTTGTGCCCTGTTGCTGTTACCGAGCCGCTGGAAACGGCGCAAGCCGTTGTTGAACTCAATAAAGCTTACCCTGATAAGCCGCTGGTTGCCGCCTACATGGGAGGGCCGTCACTGGCTGAAGGCGCCAAAGTTCTTTCCGCCGGCGGCGTCCCTTGCTTTACGATGCCCGAACCGGCCATAGCCGCCATGGCGGGCATGTCGATGTATCGCAAGCTTAAGGAGCGTACTGCAGCGGAAATAACAGTAACTGATTTCAAACCTGACCAAAAGACAGTTAAAGCTATATTTTACGATGTCAAAAGGGATAATCGCCTGGCTTTACTTGGCAGTGAAGCGGCGGAAGTGATCGCCGCTTACAGGATTGACACGATTCCCACCGTGTTAACCCACTCTCCTGAAGAAGCTGCGGCAAAAGCAGATGATATGGGCTACCCCGTGGTGTTAAAAGTAGCCTCTCCTAGAATACAGCACAAAACCGATGTGGGCGGAGTTAAAATTGGATTGAAAACAGCCGGTGATGTGAAAAGCGCTTATGTGAACGTCATGGAAAACGTGCACCGGTACTTGCCCAAAGTCATTCCCCACGGTATTGAAATACAAAAAATGGCGCCAAAAGGAATTGAGCTTATTGTAGGAATGAGCAGGGATGTTCAGTTTGGGCCGATGATTGGCTTCGGGCTTGGAGGAATCTACGTGAACCTCTTGAAAGACGTTACCTTCCGGCTCGCGAACGGGATTACAGTCAATGAAATAAAAGAAATGATTAGCGAAACAAAAGCTTATACCCTGCTCAAAGGCTACCGTGGCGATAAACCGGTTGATCTCGAAGCCGTAAGCAAGGTAATCCGGAGGGTGGCCATGCTGGCCGTTGATTTCCCCGAAATTATGGAGATAGACATAAACCCGGTCTTTGCATACGAGCATGGTGTGGCCGCGCTTGATGTTAAAATAACGCTATCATGAGGTGAAACAGATGAAAAACATTTATCTAACCGGAGTGGCGGGCAGCGGCAAAACAGCCGTCGCTCTGGGTATTGCGCTAAAGTTGAAAAAAGAAGGTTGCAAAGTGGCTTACTTCAAGCCGGTTGGAAGCCGCGCCAAGTTTAACGGCGGCGAAGATAACGACGCTTTATTGATGAAAGAGGTTCTAAGTATTAAAGCTGATATCAAGAAGGTTGTTCCCTTTACATTGGGCGCTTCTTACCTTTCCGGGCTGAAGAATCAACAGCAGATACTTGATATCATCAATGAAGCATATGGAGAAATAGCAAGAGGAACCGACCTGGTCATTATAGACGGAGCATCCTTTCCCCACACCGGCGCGTCTTACGGCATTGATGCTATAAACCTGGCCGGATTCTTTAACGCCTCTATTTTAAATATCATTAAACTTGAAAACGACCTCAGTTTAGATCAGGCAATATTTTTTAATGATCACATTAATGCCAGAGGATTAGAGGTCATTGGCCATATCTTCAATAACGTACCCAGGCAATTGATGTCCAAAACTGACGGAATCTTTAAGCCGGTTCTTGAAAAGATGGGCTGCAAAACAGTCGGGGTGATCCCATTGCGCGCTGAAATCGCCTCACCTACTGTTTCAGAGTATTATGAGGCTCTGGGAGGCGAGTTGCTGACAGGTGAAGACGGTCTTGGTTTACTTGTGGAGGAGGTTATTGTAGGCGCCATGACCTTGGAGAGCGCCTTTAGTTATATGCGCCGCTCAGCCAATAAAGCTGTGATTATGGGGGGGGACCGGGCTGATCTGGCGCTGGCCACTCTTGAGACAAGCACTTCGGCTCTAATTTTAACAGGCGGACTTTACCCTGATGTGAAGGTTATTTCTCGCGCGGCGGAAAAAGGTGTCCCGGTAATTCTGGTGCACAGTGACACCTATACCACTATCGAGAAGATTTCGGAAGTATCCAGGCGCATCCCTCCCGGTGATGCTGAAGGTATTAATATTGCGGTGGAAAATATAGAGCGGCACTGCGACTGGCAATCAATTCTTAAATCAATAGAGTCTGATCTTTCAAGTTAGACGACATAAATACTGGGTTAGAAAACAGTATAAATTAATGCAATATATTTGTTGACAATTTATAAAGCATACAAAGACCGGGTTCTTCGTAATAGTCTTTTCGCGTTAGAGATGTCATTGTGGAAAGCCTGATTCTTTCAGGCTGTCGCTAAAGGTAATAACTATAGCCGCTAGCTTCATATATAAATTGCCAATTGGCAAAAAAATTTTACGCGTAATATAATTTTTTTAATACATCAAAGGGGGAAGCGGCATTAAGGAACAAAGACGCGGCGGTTTTAGGTTTGAGCGGGCCTGAATCCGGTGACATAATCTATTTCGTGGATGAAGGTTTTAACGCAACCCACGGGGATTCTCTCCCGACTTATGGCGGTTATGCGGACACATCAGTATCCCCGATATTTATAGCGGCGGGTGCCGGTTTCAAAAAAGGAGTTTTTGTGGATCGTGTGATCAGACAGGTTGATGTCGCGCCGACCATGGCCATACTGGGTGGCGTGAGATTTCCGGCACAGTGTGAGGGCGCGCCGGTTTACCAAATCTTTGATGAGGATATTTAGAACTGTCATTACAGCTCATTTCGGGCAACTGCAAAAGAATCGTTGCTAAAAATTCGTTAAATTATTCAGAGTAAAGAGGGAGTGGAATTGATGGAACTTAAGAAGCTAAATGCAGTGACTTTTGAAGAAGTAGTGTACGATAACTGTGAAACCTGCCTGGTTGCTTTTTCCAGAAAAAGCTGCCATGTTTGCAAAGAAGTAATCCCGTTAGTCGAAGATATTGCCGAAGAGTATGTTGGTAAATTTGGCTTTTATAGTGTTGATGTAGAGGAAGAAAAAGATTTATATAACAGATTTTCGCTGAGAGGCGTACCTTCGCTCCTGTTTTTTAAAGACGGCGAGTATCAGGGTAAATTAGCAGGTCAACTGGAAGAAGAACAAATCAAGGATAAGATTAATACACTTGCTCGATAAATATCAACTATTTATATACCCATTATGTGGTATTTTTACAGAAAACACTTGTAAAGAATAACTCCAAATACAATTTTGTTTCCTTTAAAAATAATAAGCTGATTTTGACGGAGATGAGTTAGAGGTTCGCAACCCGAGACAAATATACTTGGGAGACCCTACTCATCTTGCTTTTCAGGGTTATAGGCAAAGGCAATAACAAAGAGGCTAATATATTATTATCCAATTAGTCAAAAAATTTCACACCGGGTATAATCTATCTGAGGTGATGAGCTAATGATAACTTAATGCAAAAATTGCTATAATTAGTAGTTAATTGTGAAAATCTCCACATGTGCATCCTATAAGTGAAGTAGTGGCAAATATTCTAAAATCAAAATTTAATATCTTGGGTGTATAATTCAATTGAATGATTTTAGGTGGCAGGCAAGGCGTAAGGTATCGTAATTTAACATCATTATTTATTGACTGGGTAAACATCTGTATAGGTCAAATCCATCAGAATATTTTTAATGGAGGGTCATTATGGGTGAGGCAGCGGTTAAAGTAAGCAGTAATCAGTATTTTGACAACGCGCCAATCGGAAAAGTACAGAAGAAATTTCTGTGGTTTGCGGCAATAGCCTATTTCTTCGACCAGATGGATAATAACACTTTCAGTTATGTGGCCCCTAAGTTGAGGGAAGTTATGGGCTTGACGATGAAACAGATCGGGGATATTAACGCTTTAGCTTTCCTGGGCATGTTTTTCGGAGCAATTTTTGGAGGATGGCTGGCAGATAAAATAGGTCGCAAAAATGGATTGTTATCATGTATAGCTATTTTTTCCATTGCTTCGATAGCCAACGGTTTAACAAACAATTATCACATGTTCTGTGTTTCAAGGTTTATGACAGGATTTGGCGTTATAGGTATGGTTGTCATAGCGATGGTGTATATTTCAGAAATGTTGCCAGCTGCTACTAGGGGTAAATATCAAGCTTTAACCATAGCTTTCGGTACGGCCGGTATACCTGTCTGCGCGACATTTGCCAAGTGGGTTATACCTCAAGGCCTTGATGGCTGGCGCTTTGTTTTCATTTTAGGTGGTTTGTCCATTCTGCTTATTCCTGTGGGACTTTCCTGGCTTAAAGAGTCCCCGCGTTGGTTGGTATCTAAAGGGAAGATTTCAGAAGCGGCTAAAATAATTGAAGAGGTTGTTCCAGGCAGAAAGATCGAGTTGGTTGTGGCGGATGAAAAGAAGGCTGGGGTTATTGACGCTTTAAGGGTTATGTTTCATGCGGCATATTTAAAGCGGACCATAGTATTATTCATCTTGGCTAATGGTATAACAGTGGCTATTTTCTTAAAAGCGGCCTGGTATCCCACTTTATTAAAAGAATTCGGATTTACGACCCAGCTTTCTCTAATGATAGCGGCAGTACAGGCCTATGCTTTTCCATTTGGTGACGCGGCGACTTCATTAATATCCGACAGGGGCGGGCGTAAAATTCCTATAATAATTCTTGCGCTCCTATGCGCGGGAATTACACTGATAATGGCTTATGATATGACACCCTGGGTTCAAATGGTCAGCGGATTTGCTAAAACTATGGTTGCCACTGGCGTAATGACCTTGCTGTGGACTTACTTGGCCGAGTCATATCCCACCAAGGTAAGAAGTACCGCCACGGGAATTATGTTCGGTTCCGCCCGGTTGTCGACATCCGCCGCAATGCTGTATATTCCGGCTTTGGCCGTTGCCTACGGAATAAAAGGGATATTTCTCCTCCTGGCGACACTTTATGCGGTACCGGCTATTCTTGTACTGTTCATTGGTGAGAGTACCGGTAAAAGGAGTTTGGAAGATATCAACGCTACAGGAGAAGAGATACTGGCACGGTAAGTTTATAGAAATAACCAGTCAATCCCAGTAAATAAGGGCAAGTTGTAAAAATACAAAATCCCCTCATTTCTGTGGTTATGAGAGAAATGTTTATAGTGGAAGCCCCCCTTTAAACACCAGTAAATGACTGTGGTGGTTCAAACAATGACTACCGCAGTT
>ENA-UOYA01002441-UOYA01002441.1-activated-sludge-metagenome-genome-assembly--contig:-NODE-2441-length-17942-cov-6.495667_pt1 | contig 17942 bp, 15 predicted proteins | sample MGYA00238163_ERZ764804 | MGnify/ENA primary metagenome ERZ764804 (study PRJEB28919, sample SAMN05720223) | activated sludge metagenome | isolation source: Anaerobic digester | place: Hong Kong... | reverse complement strand
GATATTCAGGAATAGTTTCTGATAAAACAGCCGTTCAGTTTAAGATGCTAAATCAGTCCAAAGGTCCAGCAATGTGGTCGCCAAGATGTCAAAGCGATAGAATGCGTTTTTCTGAAGAATGGCGATTGATGTTAGAAAATACGCCAAATCTTGATTTTTATCAAGAAATGGTAAAAGGCCTTCTTGTAAATAATCATAAAGTTGAAGGTATTGTAACCTCTTTGGGAATTGAAATAAAATCTAAAACTGTTGTTTTAACCAATGGGACATTTCTTAATGGCTTAATCCATATTGGTGATAAACAATTCGGTGGCGGTAGAGCAGGAGAAAGTGCTGCTTATGGAATTACAGAAGATTTAGTAAAATTAGGTTTCGAAGCAGGAAGAATGAAAACAGGAACGCCACCAAGAGTTGATGGTCGATCTTTGGATTATTCAAAAATGAGAGAAGAACCAGGAGATGTAAATCCAGCCAAGTTTTCTTATTCTGATGAAACAAAACCTTTAACTCATCAAAAACTATGTCACATGACTTATACTTCGCAAGAAGTTCATGATATTTTAAGAGAAGGTTTTGATAGAAGTCCAATGTTTAATGGTCGAATTAAAAGTATTGGACCAAGATACTGTCCATCAATTGAGGATAAAATTAATCGTTTTGCAGACAAAGAAAGGCATCAGCTTTTTGTTGAGCCCGAAGGTTGGAATACTGTTGAAGTTTATGTAAATGGGTTTTCAACTTCTTTACCGGAAGACATTCAATATAAAGCTTTACGATCTGTAGCTGGATTTGAAAACGTTAAGTTTTTCCGTCCAGGTTATGCAATAGAATATGATTATTTTCCTCCAACGCAATTAAAACATACGTTAGAAACAAAATTGGTTGAGGGACTGTATTTTGCTGGACAAATAAATGGTACAACAGGCTATGAAGAAGCAGCTTCGCAAGGATTAATGGCTGGAATTAACGCTGCATTAAAAGTAAAGGAGCAAGAACCATTAATTTTACGTCGTGATGAAGCTTATATTGGTGTTTTAATTGATGATTTAATCACAAAAGGAACAGAAGAACCATATAGGATGTTTACTTCCAGAGCTGAATACAGAACATTGCTTCGTCAAGACAATGCAGATTTTCGTTTAACTCCCAAGTCTTACGAAATTGGATTAGCATCAGAAAAAAGAATGCGAAGAATGGAATATAAATTTACCGAGAGTGATAAAATGGTTGATTTTTTCAAAGAAACCAGCTTAACGCCAGATGAAGCAAATCCTATCTTGATTGAAAACGAAAGTTCTCCGATGACACAATCGGATAAAATGTTTAAAGTTTTTTCCCGTCCACAGATTGAATTGAGCGATATTGTTAAATTTGATAAAGTAAAAAACTATATTTCTGAAAACAATTTGGACGATGAAATTGTAGAACAAGCAGAAATTCAGGTAAAATACTCAGGCTATATAGAAAAAGAGAGAAATAATGCTGAAAAACTAACAAGACTAGAAGACATCAAAATACCGGATAATTTTGATTATGACAAAATAAAATCAATGTCTATTGAAGCTAAACAAAAATTATCAAAAATTCGACCAGTAACCATTTCACAAGCTTCAAGAATTAGCGGAGTTTCACCAGCAGATATATCAGTATTATTAATACATATGGGAAGATAATTTATGGACGTTCCACGTGAAACTAAATTGGCAAACCCTTATAAATAAAAGAATTTCATGAGTTTTAAGAATAATATTTTTTTTAATAAAGTAAAAGATTTTTCTGTTTCAAAAGAAATTTTCGACTTACATTATAATCCAGAATATGATATGTTGATTACTTTTCCAAAACCAACTTTGGAAAAATTACCTTCTTATTATGAAAGCGAAGATTATATTTCTCACACTGACGGAAAACGTTCTTTTTTTGAAAAAATTTATCAATTAGTTAAAAGCTATGCTTTAAAAAATAAACTAAAAATAATTAATTCATACTCATCAAAAGGTAGTTTACTTGATATTGGAGCTGGAACAGGAGAGTTTTTACTTGCTGCAAAAAAAGATGGATGGCAAGTTAATGGAATTGACCCTAGTGAAAAAGCAAAAAAAATTGCTGAATCAAAGGGTATTGAGTTTAGCAATAGTTTAGAGTCTTTACCAGATCATTCTTTTGATATAATAACTATGTGGCATGTTTTAGAACATGTTCCTGACTTAAACAAGCAAATTTTGGAGTTAAAAAGATTGCTTAAAGCAAATGGAACAATTTTTATTGCAGTTCCAAATTTTAAATCATTTGATGCTAAATATTATCAAGAGTATTGGGCAGCATTTGATGTTCCTAGACATTTGTGGCATTTTTCTAAGAAATCTATAAAGCTTCTTTTCCAAGAAAAAGACATGAAACTAGTTGATGTTTTACCTATGAAATTTGATAGTTATTATGTGAGTTTACTCTCAGAAAAATATAAAAATGGGAGTATGAATTTTGTCAAAGCATTTTGGGTTGGATTTAAATCTAACCAATTTGCAAAAAGCAAAAAGGAATATTCTTCTCATATATACGTAGTTAAAAACATGTAATTCAATGAGTTATGTTTTTCATTATGTATTTTTTACAATACAATTAATTCCAATAATCTGTTTATGAATACTTTTTTATTCTAAAAAGAAATATTTTTACTTTTGCCAAATAATTATTTATGATGAAAAAAACAATTTTATTACTCTCACTTGCATTAGCTGTTATTGCTTGTGAAAAAAAGACCGAAGCCAAAGAATTTAAAACAGCTTATATTGACACAGCTAAACTGATGGAAGAATCAACAGAAGCTAAAGACATTGAGGCAAAGTATAAAGATAAATCTAAAGTTATGGGAAGTCAGCTAGAAGCTGAAGTTTCAAAGTTTCAGAGTGAAGCCGCTAACTTTCAAAAAAATGCACAAGCTAATGGTATGGCATGGGCTCAACAAAAAGGTGCTGAATTGCAAAAAAAGGAACAACAGCTTACCTATGCTCAACAAGCCATGCTTAGACAACTCCAAGAGGAAAGTGGCGTCGAGTTAGATTCTTTAGTAAGTTCTTATAGAAAAGTTATCAAAGACTATGGAAAAGAAAAAGGGTTTGATTATGTTTTTGGAACAGGCGAAGCCGCTTCTGTATTGTATGCTAAAGACAATTATGATATTACAAAAGATATCATAAAACTCGTAAATGATAAATACAAATCTTCTGACAAAAAGGATGAAGCAAACGCTGAAAAAAAATAGATATTAAAACCGGTTCACAACCGGTTTTTTTATTTTAGCTCAGCCAAAAAACAGCAAGTACTGAAGGAATAAAGTATATTGCAATTGTTCTTGCTCCATCATAATCTTTGGCTAATCTTTGTCCTAAAAGCATGATTATCAGTGTTATTGATGAAAAAATAGCACCATAATAACCAAAAGTCCTTCCACCATTTACAAATAACTCTACACATCCCACCAAGGATAAAATTCCAGTTATTATTTCTAGAACCACTAACAATCCCAAGGCTAAAGGAATATGATTTTTCAAAATTGTTTTTGAAAAATGAGATTTTAACCATTCTACATTTCCTCGCCAATCAAATACTTTATCATAGCCAGATTGTATAAAAGTTATGGCTAGAAAAATCAACACTAAAATTGAAGCTGAATTATTCATAAGTTTATTTTTTGTGAATTAATCGAGTGAGCTTTATTGACAAATCCGTCAAAATTATTTTTGAATTTCCATTTCTTTCAATATGATAGATTGCGTCAGAAAGTTCTTTGAAAATCTCAACAATATTTTCGCCAGTTACATATTCAGCAAATTTATCGAACTTAAAGCCTTCAACTTTTGGTTCAATATATACTAATTTTTCTGATTGATAATTCTGCAACAAGGCTTGTCTAAATATTGAAATACAATAATTTAAAAATTGCTTTTGTTTCTCTCTTCCTAAAGATGCAATTTGTTCACTCCATGAAATTAATTCATTTACAGATGAAGGGTTTCCTTTTGCTCTAAAAGCTGTTCTAACCCATGTTACGAACCAATTTTCAAAAATTTTATCGTCATCATCTGGTTCAAGAAGTTGCAAAGCTCTGTTATAATTTCCTTGAGATTGATGCGCGATTTTATGAGCAATATTATTTTCAACTTGATGTTTTTTCACCAGTTCATTAGCAATAACTGCTTCTGGCAGAGCATTAAAATTAATAATTTGACATCTAGATTTAATCGTTTGAAGCAAATCTTCCTCGTTTTCCGAGACAAGAATTAGCAATGTCTTATCAGTAGGTTCTTCTAATAATTTCAATAATTTGTTCGATGCTGAAATATTCATTTTTTCAGCCATCCAAATAATCATTATTTTGTAACCTCCATTGAAAGATTTTAATGATAATTTTTTTATAATTTCTGAAGCATCATCAACTCTTATTTCACCTTGTTTGTTGTCAATTCCCAGTATTTTGTACCAGTCCATTAGACTTCCATAAATATTTTGCGAGAGAAAATCACGCCAATTGTCTAGAAAGTCAGAACTCTTAGGGTTTTTTTTAACGTCATCATTCGTCGTATTTGGGAAAATGAAATGTAAATCTGGATGAGAAATAAAACTATTCGAAATAGTATCATTTTCACCATTCAAAATACTATTGGCATAGGCAATTGCCATAGCTAGGTTTCCACAGCCTTCTGGTCCAACAAACAATTGAGCATGAGGAATTCTTCCTAAACGAACACTTTCTTTGAGATGACTTTTGATGTGTTCCTGACCTAATATTTCTTCAAATCGCATAAGCAAATATACTTATTTTGAATTACAGATTTTTAATTAAGGTGCTATTAATACTCAACAATAAAAACTTAATTAATTGATAAAAAGCAGATTATATCTTAATAATTTCTTAAAAATAACCGACAAAAGGGTTAAAATAACCGACAAAAAATAAAATTTATTATCTTTGCAAAAATCAGAATTCTTTTTATAAACCAAATGAAAACAATAAACGACTTCAATTTTAAAGATAAAAAAGCCATCATTAGAGTAGATTTTAATGTTCCTCTTGATGATAAGTTTAATGTAACAGATACCAATAGAATTGAAGCTGCTAAACCTACTATAGACAAGATAATTGCTGATGGTGGAAGCGTAATTTTGATGTCACATTTAGGTAGACCAAAAGGGAAAGAAGAAAAATATTCCTTAAAACATATAGTTTCTACAACAGCACAAGTATTAGGACATCCAGTTGTTTTTGTGGATGATTGTATAGGAGTTCACGCTAAAAACGCAGTTGATAATCTTAAACCAGGTGAGATTTTATTGCTTGAGAATTTGCGTTTTTACTCTGAAGAAGAAGCAGGTGATGTTGAGTTTTCCAAAGAACTAGCTTCTTTTGGTGATATTTATGTAAATGATGCCTTTGGAACTGCTCATAGAGCGCATGCTTCTACAACTATAATTGCTCAGTTTTTTTCAGAAAAGAAATGTTTTGGATTACTTTTAGCAAAAGAGATAGAAAGCTTGAACCGAGTTTTAAATAATTCAGTAAAACCTGTTACAGCTGTTCTTGGTGGATCGAAAGTTTCTCCAAAAATAACTGTGATAGAGAATATTTTAGATAAAGTAGATCACATGATTATTGGAGGAGGAATGACATTTACCTTCGTTAAAGCACTTGGCGGAAACGTGGGAGATTCAATTTGTGAAAACGATAAGTTGGACTTAGCTTTAGATATTTTAGCAAAAGCCAAAGAAAAAAATGTTCAAATACATCTTCCTGTTGATGTTGTTGCAGCTAATTCTTTTTCAAACGATGCTGAAACAAAAGTTGTTGACGTTCGTCATATTCCTGATGGTTGGCAAGGCTTGGATGCAGGTCCAAAATCTTTAGAAAATTTTAGAACAGTAATTCTTGAAAGTAAAACAATACTTTGGAATGGTCCGTTAGGAGTATTTGAAATGGAAAATTTTGCAAAAGGAACCATAACGCTTGGTGATTATATCGCCGAAGCGACTGCTAATGGAGCATTTTCACTAGTTGGAGGTGGAGATTCTGTAGCAGCAGTAAAACAGTTTGGTCTAGAACCAAAAATGAGTTATGTATCTACTGGCGGTGGAGCAATGCTCGAGATGCTAGAAGGAAGAGTGCTTCCTGGAATTGCAGCGATTTTAAATTAAAAGTTAATTATTATAATAATTTGGTTCTAAATACGTTAAGACTTTAGAACATTTAGATAAAATAAAAAAAACCACAAATATGAAGGATAAATTTTTTAAAATTTCTACGTTAGCTTTATTGTTATTTGGTCATGTTTCTATGGCTCAAGACACAATAAAAACAGTAGCCGTTCAAAAAGTTCCTTTAACAAAAAGACAGGTTCTAGACTCCATTAAAGCTACTTTTGTTCAAGACAAAATGGCTTCCTGCATAGACAGTATGTGGATGAAAGAATTGGCTAGTTTAGATATATACAATGAATTGACGTTAGATATCAAAAACATTAATGTTGATGAAAAGGTAGATTACGAACTTCCAACGGAATTATTGAAAGAAAGGTTAAGAAAACTTGATGAAAAATCAGCGTTTAATATTGAGTATAACGTTGGTTTGGAGAATGTTATTAAATCATTTCTAAAAAACAGAAAGCGTGCTTTTGAAAGATTAATGGGCGTTTCTCAGTTTTATTTTCCTTTGTTTGAAGAATCTCTCGCTTCTCAAAATATTCCTCTCGAAATAAAATATTTATCTGTTGTTGAGTCCGCATTAAATCCAAGAGCTGTTTCAAGAGTTGGTGCAACTGGTTTGTGGCAGTTTATGTATCAAACAGGAAAACAATATGGTCTAGATATAAACACTTATGTAGATGAAAGAAGTGATCCTTTGAAATCTAGCAATGCTGCAACGCAATACATGAAAAACATGTACGCAATTTTTGGTGATTGGGATTTGGTTTTAGCTTCTTATAATTCTGGTCCAGGTAATGTTGCAAAAGCAATCAGACGTTCTGGAGGTAAACAAAACTATTGGAATATTAGAAAATATCTACCAAAAGAAACTCAAGGGTATTTACCAGCGTTTCTTGCTACCATGTATATTTTTGAATACCATAAAGAACACGGAATAAAACCTGAAAGAGCTGTGGCAAATCATTTTGCAACGGATACAATTCTTATAAAAAACACAATGACCTTTAAGCAAATTTCCGATTTGCTTGATGTGCCAGTTGCTGAGCTACAATTTCTTAATCCTTCATATAAAAGAGAAGTTGTCCCTTTTGTTACTGGAGAAGAGCATTACTTGAGACTTCCAATAGATAAAATTGCATTATTCACCTCAAACGAGGAAAAAGTATATGCTTATGTAAAATATGAAGAAAACCTTAGAGAAAAACCGTATCAACTTCAAACATTGTTAGCAAGTAACGACTCTACTGCTACAACTATTTCAAGAGTTAAGTATCACAAGGTTAGAAGAGGTGATAGCCTAAGTGAAATTTCTGATAGGTATGGAATCACCATGGCTCAGTTGAAAAAATGGAATCATCTACGAAGTAACAAAGCACCACTAGGTAAAAATCTGAAAATTTATACCAAAGAAAGTATTGCAATTGAAGAAACAGAATCTGTTGCAGTAAAAGAAAAGAAACAGACAAAACAAGATACAACTTCGGTTTCTGTTAAATCGCAGCAAGTGTTAGCATCAGCAGATAAGAACGAGAAAATCTTTAAAGAAGAAAAAGTTATTAGCTATAAAGACGTTACTAAATTCTACAAAGTTAGAAAAGGTGACAATTTAAGTGAAGTTGCTGATAAAAATGGTGTAACAGTTGCCGAAATTAAAAAATGGAACAAGCTAAAAGGTAATAATATCAACGCAGGTGCTAATTTGAAAATCGTTAAGAATGAAAGAATTGTTACAACGGTTAGAAAAGAAATAAAACAAAATAAACCAATCGTTGAAAAACAATCTGAAGAGTTAGCTGATGTTCAAAACAACAATGTTAATGAGAATTCGAGCGATTATTACATTGTCCAAAAAGGAGATAACCTTTTAACCATAGCAAAAAAATTCAACGTTAAAGTTGAAGATTTAAAAGAGTGGAATAAATTGGATGACAGCAATATAAAATTAGGCTCAAAATTATCTTTGATACACCAAGATGAAGAAGAGAATAATAATGATGTTGCAGAACAAACATCACCTGTTACTGAAACAAAAACAGTTGAGTATGTTGTTAAAAATGGTGATAATCTTGGAAACATTGCAAAAAAATATAACGTTTCTATTTCTGATTTAAAGGATTGGAACAATTTGGAAGACAATACAGTTAAGATAGGTGACAAAATGATTGTTTCAAAAAAATTAATTCTTGTGTCTAATTCTAAACCGAATAAAAAAGAGGAATTAGCCGTAAATGAAAGAAACAATGTAAAACATTACCTTGTGAAAAAAGGTGACTCGCTATTTAGTATTGCAAAAAAATACCCTGGAGTTTCTATTTCTGATATCAAAAAATGGAATGGTATTAAAAACGAAAGTTTAAAACCAGGAATGAAATTAAAAATTAACGGATAAATAGTAAAATCTTCCATAACTTTGGGTTTTATTTCATCATTATGAATAAAACCCTTTTTTTTTGGATTGCTTTAATATTTTTTAGTTCCTGCAAAAAAAAGACAGATACTTTCAGTCAACAAGACTCTAAGGCAGTAAACACTATTTCAGTAATCATAGATGATCAACTGTGGAACTCAGAAGTAGGTGATAGCATTAGAAATAAATTTGCCTCACCAGTATTAGGATTACCGCAAGAAGAACCGCTTTTTACCCTAAAACAATATCCAGCAAAACTTTTTGAAGGATTTTCTACTGGAAGTAGAAACATGATAATCATCAAAAAAGGAAATTTCAATAGATATGAAATGCGTGTCAATGAATTTTCTACACCACAAAACACCATTCACATTACTGGAAAATCTACAGATGAAATATTGTTTTTATTAGAAAAACATTACCAACAAATAATAAAAAAAATGAGAGATGCTGAAATATCTGAATGTCAGAAGGTATTTTCAGATTCATTGGTAGATACAAAGAAAATCCGAAATAAATTCAACATTGAACTTTCTATTCCTTTCGGATATGAAACTGTTTTATCTAGAAAAAAACTCATTTGGCTCAAAAAAGAAATAACCAGCGGTAATGTTAGTTTACTGATTTACCAAATACCGTATAACTACATTCATAATTCAAAAGCAGTAACAGATATAGTTAGAACAAGAGACTCTATAGGCAAGCTATACATAAAAACTCGAGGGACAAATACCAGAATGATAACAGACGAAGCTTATTCACCTTATTTTAGAAAAACAGATGTAGGCGGAAACATAGCTTTTGAAACCAAAGGAACTTGGTTAATGAAAAACGATTATATGTCTGGACCATTTATCAACTATGCTGTCAAAGATAAAGGAAACAATAGAATTATTGTTCTCGAAGGATTTTGTTATGCACCATCAAAAGAAAAAAGAGATTTGATGTTTGAAGCCGAAGCTATAATCAAGACTATAAAAATTTTAAAATAAAAAAGAAATGTTACTAGAATGGAAAACAAAGCGATTTGAGACACTTTCTTTAGATGAGCTATATCAAATACTAAAACTAAGAAGTGAGGTCTTTGTCGTTGAGCAAAATTGCGTTTATCTAGATATTGATGATAAAGACAAGAAAGCGTTACATCTTTTAGGCACGCATAATGGAAAAATTATTGCTTATGCAAGATTATTTAAACCTAAGGATTATTTTGAAGAAGCATCAATAGGAAGAGTTGTTGTCCATGCCGACGGTAGAAACAAAAAAATTGGCCATGTACTAATGCGAGAAGCTATTGAGAGTATAAGACATTATTTTAGAGAACATAAAATAACAATCTCAGCACAACTTTATTTGAAAAATTTTTACGAAAGTCATGAATTCATTCAGACTAGTGATGTTTACCTAGAAGATGATATCCCACATATTCAAATGAAAAGAATTTAGACTTTAGATATTACTAATTCCACTCTTCTATCATATTCTGCGCCTTTACCCAGCGGAACAGTATTTCCGTAACCTTTGAAGGTCATTCTAGTTTTAGCAATCTTTTTGAAGATTAAATATTTATAAACTGCTTCAGCTCTGTTGGTAGAAAGCGCTCTTTTTCTCGTATCTCTATCAATAGCTTCTTTTTGGTAAGGTGGTGTACAACAAACGTGTCCTTGTATTTCAAATTCTAAGGTTTTGTATTTGAAAAGTTGTTTGGCAATTTTATCTAATTCTGCTTTTGCTTTTGGCGTAAGTTTGCTGCTTCCTCTATCAAAAAGAATATTATCAAGATAAATATGATCGCCTACAATATGCTTTTTCTGAATTGAATTATAAAAACCTGGTATTTCTATTTTGGGTAAAGGTTTCAAATTCATCACAACGTCAACTCGACGGTTTTTTGAACGTTTTTCGGGCAGATTTTCTACAATATCATCATCAATCAAAATTCTTCCTTTGCCTTCGATGGTTACAATAATTTTATTTTTTATGCCACTTTCAATCATTTTATTCTGAATGACAGTAGCTCTTTTGGTAGAAAGTTTATAATTATAAGCTTCTTTGCCTACATCATCTGTATAACCAAAAATTTGAATTGATTCAATTCTAGTTGAGTCGATAGCTTTGACAAACTTTATGAGTTCTTCGCCTTGTTTTTCATCTAAGTTAGATTTATCAAAGTCAAAATAAACAGAATGAACAACTTCCTCTTGTGCATTTGCAAAAAGGGATAAAAACAAAATGGGTAAAAATCGAAGGATTCGCATTATTTTTTCAAAATTTTGTTATACTCAACAGGATTATTGAGCAAAGCTACAGCTTTTTTAATTTCAGAGTTGTTTTTTGTATAATATTGATACAAACCTTCTTTGTATTGGTATCTTTTGATGATTTCGTCCAAAAGGAGATTTTTTATCTCTTTGGCATTTTTATCAATCAATCGTTCTTCGCTTTTTTGCAAAGAGTTCAACAAGGCTTGATATTCTAATGTAATTTCAGAATCTATTTTTTCTTTTTTGGCTTTTTCTAGCATGTTTTTAAGCGCGATTTCAGATTCAGTATCAAAATCTATTTTTTCTTTTTTGATAAATGCTTTGAAGTCTGCCAAATCAGCATCTGAAATGGTTGGTATTTTATCGCCCAAATTAGGATTTTTATAATAATAATTGGTTACATAATTGAAGATTGCGTCATTTTTTATCAACGCTTCAGAAATAGAACTTTGCTTTGTTTCTTCTAGTTCTACATCGGGCAAAATTCCTCCACCATCATAAACTGTTCTCCCGTTTTTGGTTTTGAATGCGTTATAGTTTTTTTCCTCGGTTCTAGTTGCTTTTCCGTTTTTGTCTTTTTTTGAATAATTCAATGCCTGAATACATCTTCCCGAAGGTGTATAATATCTTGAAATGGTCACTTTTACTTGTGTTCCATAGCTCAAATCAAAAGGACGTTGAACCAATCCTTTCCCGAAACTTCTGCTGCCTACAATAACTGCTCTATCTAAATCTTGCAAAGCACCCGAAACAATCTCTGAAGCCGAAGCACTTTTTCCATCTACAATAACTACTAGAGGAATTTCTGTATCGATGGGTTCACGAGTTGTTTTGTATGTGCTGTTGTATTTTTCATTTTTAGATTTTGTGGTAACGATAATTTCACCTTTTGGAACAAATAAATTACAAATATTCACCGCTTCATTGAGTAATCCTCCTGGATTTCCTCTTAGGTCGAGAACAATTTGAGTAGCACCTTCGCTTTTCAATTTTTCCAAAGCTTCTTTCGTTTCTGATGACGCTTTTTTGTTGAATTGCGATAGAACAATGTAGCCTGTTTTTTCGTCTATTTTGCTGTAAAATGGAACAGCTTTTAGTTCCACTTCGTCCAAAACGATTTGAGCATTCATTGGTTTTCCTTGACGTAGAAATTTTATGTCAATTTTGGTGTTTTTGCTTCCTTTCATCAGTTGAGATGCATCGTCTTTAAAATCTGAAAGTAAAACATCGCCTATTTGAATAATTTCATCACCAGCTTTTAGTCCAGCTTTGTCTGCAGGATATCCTTTGTAGGGTTCTTTGATGATAATTTTATCATCTTTTCTGGTTATCATAGCGCCAATTCCTGTGTACTCACCAGTATTGTTTATCTTGAATTTGATAACGTCTTGTTCGTTGAAAAAATTAGTATAAGGATCAATATCGGCGAGCATCGCTTTTATTGATTTGTCCATTAACTCTGCAGGATTGGTTTCGTCTACATAATTCTGATTTACCGTTTTGTAGACATTGGTGAAAATTTCAATTTGTTTGGCAATTTCAAAAAAATCGTCTTTAAAACTAACACCAATAAACAGAAAACCAAATAAAACAGCTGGAATTATATATCTTTTTTTTGTTCTAATTTTCATCATTTTTATTGTCTTTGTGAATAGCAACTTGAAACTTTTCAAAAAGTTGTATTGTCTTTTGATTGATTTCTTCAAAACTCAATCTTTCTTTAGTTTGGTATAGAAACATGAAACAATATTTTTTTTCCAAATTACTATTTAATAAGTTTTTATTCAATCGATAACATTCTCGAAGTACTCGTTTAAAATAATTTCTATCAACCGCTTTTTTAAAATGTTTTTTGGAAACAGAAACACTTATTTTTAAATCAACATTATTGTCAAAATCAACTTGATGATAAACCAACCGCAATGGATACTTGCTTACTGATTTCCCTTCAGAAAAAAGGGTTTCGATAAGTTTTTTGCTTTTTAGTTTTTCATCTTTTGAGTAAGTAAAAGACATTGTTAATCATTGTAAATATTATAAACAAATTTTACTTCGTTGTAATTGATGTAAAATTGCATTCTGTTATTTTCCTTCTTTTTGGTGATGATAAAAATTGTGCATTTAGAGAATTTATTATCAACACATTCAAAAGGAACTATGTTTACCTCGTCGTTATCTTGAATTTCGCCATAAGATTTTATCTTAAATGATTGAACTTCTGCCGAATTTACAACGATTAAATTCTTTTTTGCATCAACAGTAATAAGAACATTTGTTTTTACAAAATCCGACCATTCGTTCCATGAACCTTTATTATCTTTATCAGTAAAACTAACGCTACTAGCTTTGAAGCGAATAGGTTGTGAATATGTTTTTTGAAATCCGCTAACAAGAGTAAATAAGACTATCAGTATTTTAAAATATTTCATGGTTTAAAATTATTTTGGTAAATCTACAAATTCTATTCCAAAATAAAAAAGCACTCTTTGTGAGCGCTTTATTTCGTTATTTCAACAGAATTGTTTTCAGGTTTTATGTCTGCCATAAATCCATCTGGATCAATAGAAATTTTCTTGATAGATGATTTTGATTTTGGTATGCTAAATGTAAATGTCGGTTCTGCCCAAGCCCAATCTTTTAATACAGTTCTTTTGATTTCGGGAGTCGGATTTTCTTTTTCAAAAAACATCATTCTCAAAGGAATGTAGAAACTTTCTTTTGTTCCATCATTATATTCCACCATCAAGTCTATTGGCATTGGCATTCTACCAATTCTTTCAAGCGTAACATTAGTTGATGAATTTGCGTCAGAAACTTCTTTGATGCTATAATCGATAGTGTTTGTAGTTTGCGTCCAATCGGTTAAATACCAATCCAGTTCTGCTCCAGAAACTCGTTCTGCAGTTCGTTTTATATCATTTGGATTTGGATGTTTGAATTTGAATTCATCAAAATAACGCTTCAATGTTTTCATGGTGTTTTCTTTTCCTATCAAATAGATCAATTGCGAAAGAAATAATTCACCTTTGCTATAAGAACAAATACTGTAAACAGAGTTCAAATCAAAGCGGTCAGCATGTGTAGAAAGTGGTTGTTCTTTTCCAGAATTTGCCAAATTATTGTAGCTTTTATAAGAACCAACAAATGGATTAATTGCTTTCTTTTCAGCCATGTCATTTAGAACTAAATCTTCAATAAAGGAGGTAAAACCTTCATCCATCCAACCGTGTTTACTTTCGTTGCTAGCAAGAATGTGTTGAAACCATGAATGTCCAAACTCATGAGCAATCAAACCTACAAATCCATCCAATTTTCCTTCACCAACAACTAATGTACACATAGCATATTCCATTCCACCATCGCCGCCTTGAATAACTGAATATTGTTTGTATGGATATTTGCCAATGTTTTGATTGTAAAAATCCATAATTTGAGATGTTTTGGGTTGTGCTTGTTTCCAAACATCTATTATGGCAGGATTATTCTTGTATAGAAAATGAAGTGTAACGCCATCAGGACGAACTAGTTTGTCATGAATATAATTCTTGTCTGCAGCCCAAGTAAAATCATGAACATTTGGCGCAATAAAATGCCAAGTTAGTGTTTTTTGTTTTTTTGGAATAGATACATTGATACCTTCATCTTGATAGTTGTAACCAATTTCGTTTCCGTTTTGTAAATATCCGCTTCCGCCAAGGATGTAATTTTTATCGATGGTAATTTTTACATCAAAATTTCCCCAAACACCATGAAATTCTCTTGCAATGTATGGATCAGCATGCCAACCTTCGAAGTCAAATTCAGCAATTTTTGGATACCATTGAGCCATCGAAAGTTCTATTCCTTCTTTGTTATTTCTTCCAGAACGACGAATTTGAACAGGAACTTGTCCGTCAAAATCCAATGTAAATGTGGTGCTCGATTTTGGTAAAATAGGTTTGGCCAAAATTACTTCAAGGATAGTTCCTTTTTCTTTTATTGTTGATAGAATTCCGTTTTGTTTGAAGTTTGAAATATGTAAAAATCCAATTTCATTTGGTTTTAGTTTAGCAATTCTACTTTCTTTCACCTCTTTACCATCTGCTGTTTTTACTTTATCAACCATTCGACCATCTGGATCTTTTATATTTTGCAAACGGTTATCCATTTCACTTCCCGGTTGAAAAGCATTGTTATACAAATGATAAAAAACTTTTTTCAGCGTATCATTGGAATTATTGGTGTAAACGAGTTCTTGTTTCCCTTTGTATTGATAGGTTTTTACATCCATAGAAACCTCCATTTTATAATCAGCTTTTTGTTGCCAATACCCATCGTTTTGCGCAAAGCCAAAGAGCGGAATAAGAAATAATAAAAGATGCCTCATTTTAAAATTACAGTTTTGGATTAGTTTTTAACTCTTTTGACATTTCCTCAGCCATTTTCAAAGCGTTGTAAGCATTTACAATTTTGCCAGAAACACAAACTTCTGAAAACTTTTTTGTTTCACCATTTTCACCAACATTCACAACCAAGTCTATTGGTGTTCCAGATTGCATAATGATTTGTTTTACTTGTGTGGCTTTCAAGTTTGGATAATAAGAACGGATAAGCGCAGCAACTCCAGCTGCATTTGGCGCTGCCATCGATGTTCCTTGTTCATATTTGTATTTGCCATCAGGAATTGTGGCGTATATTTTTACTCCAGGAGAAAAGATATCGACATTTGTTGCCCCAAAATTCGAAAAATCGGCAACCATTTTTTCACCAAAATTTTGGTTAATCGCTCCAATAGTAAGGACATTGTTTGCAAATTCTTTTCCATCAACTTCGTCAGTAGGAAAATTTGGTTCTACATCAATGTTTTTGGAGTCGTTTCCTGCTGCATGAACAATCAAAACATCTTTGCTTTCGGCATATTTTATAGCATCAAAGACCCAATCTTTGTGTGGTGAATAATCTTTACCAAAACTACCATTAATAACTTTTGCACCATTATCTACTGCATATCGAATTGCTAAAGCAATATCTTTATCATATTCGTCGCCATTTGGCACAGCTCGAATTGGCATAATTTCAACATTTGTCGCAACACCATCACCACCAATGCCATTGTTTCTATGCTGAGCAATTATTCCAGCAACATGTGTACCATGATGAGAGTCTTTTCTTGATTTTGAATAAACTACATTATTACCATATTTTTTTGTGCTAAAATCGTCAGGATTATCACCTAATATTTTTCTTCCATCAAAATCTTTGTTGAGGTTGTAATTCAATTGGTCGTAGACATAATTTTTGAATTCTTCTAATTCTGTTCTAAAATTTTCACCAGTATCTTCTGCATAAGCAAGCAATATTCTTTTGCTTTGAAAAAGTTCATATTTTACGGATGCAACATCTTTCAATTCCTGAAGAGTATAACTATCTTTTTTTAAAAATTCTCGAATAGTTTTATCAGCTTTTACAAGCATATCAACAGGTTCTTTGTACAAGATTATCTCATTGTATTTTTTTTCATAATCTGCCAAGGCTTTCTTGTAGTTCTCTGATCCATCATCGCCTTTTTTTAGAATTCTTACGAATTCGTAATTCTCCAAATTAGATTCACCAAGAAAATTCCAACCGTGAACATCATCAACAAATCCATTTTTGTCATCATCTTTCTTGTTGTTTGGAATTTCTTTTTTATTGGTCCAAATAGCAGATTTTAAATCGGGATGGTTGATATCAACACCAGAGTCTATAACTGCTACAATAACTTTATTTCCTTTTTTATTTTTTAAGAGCTCATTGTATGCTTTGTCAACACTCATTCCTGGAATAGTGTCTTTTTCCAAATCTAAATGACTCCACCGTTGAAGTTGTGTTTCTGTTAGAGAGTCTTTTTTTGTTTTATATGATGTAGAAGATTGAGCAAAAGCCAAAGTTGTTGTAAACGATAACAACAAAATCGCACCTATTCTTTTCATTTTAAAAAGTTTTTGGAGTAAAATAAGAGTAAAAGTTATTTAAAATAATCCCAATTAACACTAAATTAAGACATCTTCGCAACGAAAAACATCTTTCATTCGAACACCTTTTTCGGTCATTTCAACAGTAATAATTTGATTGTGTGCATCATGTTCTAACCAAAGAAAATAATTATTTTCAGCTGCTGAGGTCAAAAATTTAGATTTTTCTGGCATGGTTAAAAGCGGTCTAGTATCATAACCCATAACATATGGCAAGGGTAAATGTCCAGCAGTTGGAATCAAATCGGCACAAAAAACAATTGTTTTATCTTGATATTGAATATGTGGAATCATCATTTTTTCGGTATGACCATCAACATAGTAAATTCCAAAATTCATTTCTTCTGAAAAACCATAATCGCCATTTGGTCTTTTGATAAAATTCAATTGACCGCTTTCTTGCATAGGCAATATGTTTTCTGAGAGAAAAGATGCTTTTTCTCTTGCATTTGGTTTTGTTGCCCATTCCCAATGGTTGTCATTGGTCCAAAATTTAGCATTTTTGAAAGCAACTTCATAACCCGTTTTGTCAGCGTTCCAATTTACACTTCCGCCACAATGGTCAAAATGCAAATGCGTCATGAAAACATCAGTTATATCATCACGGTGAAAACCATATTTCGCCAAAGATTTATCTAAACTATCATTTCCCCAAAGCGAATAATAACTGAAAAATTTCTCCGATTGTTTATTGCCCATTCCAGTATCAATCAAAATCAATCGGTTCCCATCTTCAATAAGCATGCAACGTGCTGCAATATCAATAAGATTATTTTCGTCTGCAGGATTTGTTTTGTTCCAAATGGTTTTTGGAACAACACCAAACATTGCGCCACCATCAAGTTTAAAATTTCCTGCTTCTATTGCGTATATTTTCATAAAATTTAGTTTGAGTTACATTAGCGCAATTTAATAAATCGATTGATTTTATAAGCTTTAAAATCAATTTTTTCTATTCACCTATTCGTTATAAAAATGTTACATTTAGTAGAAAAAAAAGATATTTATATTAAATTTGCCTTTTAATTTAGACAAAATCAAAATAAGACATGATTAAAGTTTCAGAATCTGCAAGTAAAA
>ENA-UOYA01002439-UOYA01002439.1-activated-sludge-metagenome-genome-assembly--contig:-NODE-2439-length-17947-cov-8.188241_pt1 | contig 17947 bp, 19 predicted proteins | sample MGYA00238163_ERZ764804 | MGnify/ENA primary metagenome ERZ764804 (study PRJEB28919, sample SAMN05720223) | activated sludge metagenome | isolation source: Anaerobic digester | place: Hong Kong... | reverse complement strand
CATACTTATTTTTAGCCTTTATATTCCTCAATAGTAACAGATTCCATCTGAACCTGTTTTAATGGCTTGTCATTTTCATCAACCTCAACCGTTGAAATATTTCGTACAATATCGAGTCCCTCAAAGACCTGACCGAATACGGTATAATTGCCGTCAAGCAAAGGCACTCCGCCAACCTCAAGATATTTATCCTTAACATTCTGAGGCAAATCAATATTTGCTTCTTCAAACGAGTTATAATACTGCAATGCGCCTGATTCATCGTAATGTCCGCCGTAGTAAACCTTATCAGCAGGTGTGTCAACAATATAGAACTGGCTTCCATCTGTAGAGGTTCCATTGCTATTTGCATAAGCAACAGCTCCGCTGAAATGATAAAGCCCCTCCGGAAGACCACCGTCAAATTCGCCGCCCCAGGTGCTGTTTCCGCCGGTTCCATCACCCTTTGGATCGCCGCCCTGAATCATAAAATTAGGGATAATTCTGTGAAAAATCAGTTCGTCATAATAGCCCTTATCAGCAAGCCCTATAAAATTATCAACTGCATTTTTTTCGGGTACTGGTGCTGCAGCCTTAGCTTCTTCGGCAAAAAGCTTAATTTTGATTTCACCGTAATCCTTGACCTTGATAACAGCAATTTTCTCTCCGATTTCGGGCATTTCAAAGTTTTTGATAACAGCCTCTTCATTTGATTTATCAGCTTTTGTAGAACTGCTGTCAACAGTAGAATTGCCTTTGCAGCCCGTCATTGACAATGACGATGCCAGTGCTGCTGTAAGCAGAAGTCCAGTTATAACCTTATTTCTCATTTATTTACATCCTTTCCATTATTAGCAATCAGTGTTCCTGTCCAATTGTCGTAACTTTAAGCATATTTGTATTCCCTGCAATTCCAAGAGGAATTCCAGCGGTAAGAACAGCCACATCGCCGTCCGAAAGAAACCCGTTTTTAACCGAAGCGTCAATTGCGCATTTAAATAATTCCTCGGTATTTTCTTTTTCATCTATCATAATAGGCTCGACCCCCCATGAAAGGCTCATCTGACGGCATACCGTTTCATTTGGAGTACAGCCAAGTATTGTACAGGCAGGACGGAATTTGGAAAGATTCCTTGCAGTCGAGCCTGTTTTTGTTACAGTAATAATAGCTTTTATTCCAAGGTCATGTGCAGTTGTTACAGCAGCATGGGAAATTGCGTTCGTTATATTCTTGACATTGTCTGAAGGACGCTTTATAAATCTTGAAATATAGTTAATATCCTTTTCGGTAGTTTCTGCAATCAGTGCCATTGTTTTAACCGCCTCAACAGGGTGATGACCTGCGGCAGTTTCACCTGATAGCATTATTGCCGAGGTTCCGTCATAGATAGCGTTTGCAACGTCGGTGATTTCAGCTCTTGTAGGGCGTGAGTTAGTTATCATTGACTCAAGCATCTGGGTAGCAGTAATAACCTGTTTGCCTGCTCTATAGCCTCTTGAAATAATATCCTTCTGAATTGCCGGAATTTGCTCAAAAGGAATTTCAACGCCCATATCACCTCGTGCAACCATTATTCCATCGGACACCTCAATTATTTCATCAATATTGCTGACACCGTCCATATTTTCAATTTTAGCAATAATGCGGGGAGTTGTCCAGCCAAGGCTCTTGAGAAATTTTTTAAGAATCATAATATCCGCAGCAGATCTTACAAATGATGCCGCAATAAAATCATACCCCATTTTTGCTCCGAATTCAAGATCTGACATATCTCTTTCGGAAAGGTAAGGCATAGAAAGCTCAACTCCGGGAACGTTTATGCCCTTATTATTTGATAAAACTCCGCCGTGAATTACCTTGCAGACAATATCTGTTGAGGTAATTTTTTCTGCTCTGAGTTCGATAACCCCATCATTTATAAGTATAGCTGTTCCCACACCTATATCATTTGGCAGGTCTTTAAAGGATATGGAGGCTTTTTCAGCTGTACAAAGCATTTCCTCAGTAGTAAGGGTAAAGGTATCTCCATCAAATATTTCAACAGGCTTGTCATCAACAAATCTTCCGAGTCTTATTTCCGGCCCCTTAGTATCCAGAAGAGTAGCTATAGGAAGATTAAGTTCGTTTCTTAGCTTTACAACCTGATTGAAGCGCTTTGTATGAATATTATAATCGCCGTGGGAAAAATTAAAACGAGCAACGTTCATTCCGGCGAGCATTATTTCTTTCATAATATTGTCATCGTCAGTAGAAGGTCCGATTGTACAGACAATCTTGGTTTTTCTCATTGCATATGCCTCCATTTTAAAATTATACATTATTAATTTTATATTTTATTTTCCAAAAAGTCAATAGAACAATATACACAGTATTTATAAACAAAGCAGACAATTATTTATAGTATATGTTGTTTATACTAAACAGAAACATAATAAAAATATATTTACCTATTGACAAATTGCTTTTTAAGTGATATAACTGTATTAGTATTAATAATACAAATAAGTCAGTGAGGTAAATTATTATGTTAACAGTTGTAATAGCAGCAGTATTTTCACAATTATTCACAATAATGCTCTCAGTTGCTTTATTTAAATTTTGCGACAAAATTATTTCAAGAAAAAAGGGTGAATCAGAGTTATTAGTGCTTTTAAGCAGGAAGGGATGATAATGAATGTTTGATATTGATTTGCAAAGCAGAATACCTATATATGAACAGCTTTATAAAAAAATAGTGGAACTCATAATGAAAAAAGAGCTTAATTCCAACGATAAGCTCCCAAGTGTAAGAGAGCTTGCAAAAGAACTTGGCGTTAACCCGAATACAGTATCAAAAGCTTTTCAGATGCTTGAACGTGATAAAATAATCTATTCACTTGCTGGAAGAGGCAGCTTTGTTGCTGATGTGAAAACCGATTTTATGAGAAACAAGGCGTTTGAAGATTTTGATACTGCCGTAAGCGAAGCGCTAAGAGTCGGAATAAAGAAAATAGAACTGATAGACAGGATTGGGGGAGAAAACAATGATTAACCTTACGGGTGTTGTTAAAAAATTTGACAGCTTTACGGCACTTGACGGCGTTGACATAAAGATAGAAAAGGGCACCGCTTTCGGTCTGCTCGGTTCAAACGGCGCAGGTAAATCAACAATATTAAGGTTGCTTTCCGGTATATATATGCAGGACAGCGGCGAAGTGCTTATTGACGGTGAGCCGGCTTACGACAATGTTTCAGCAAAGCAAAAGGTGTTTTTTATAAACGATGAAACAGTTCAGTTTGGTTCGTTTACACTGAGAAAGCTGAAGGATTATTACAAAGGCTTCTATCCAAATTTTTCGGAAGAAATCTTTGAAAAAATGCTTGCCACAGTAAAGCTTCCGATGAATAAAAAAATAGATACCTTTTCAAAAGGTATGAAGCGCCAGTCAATAGTTATTACAGGTCTTGCATGTCAGACAGATTATCTGCTTCTTGACGAAGCCTTTGACGGACTTGACCCAACAATGAGAATTATAGTAAAGCGCATGCTTGTCGACGCTATGATGGACAGACAGCTTACAACTATTATTTCATCGCATAATTTAAAGGAAATCAACGAGGTCTGCGATACTGTTGCACTGCTTCATCAGGGCAAGGTTCTTTTCAACAGGGACCTTGACAGCGTAAAGGGTAATATTCATAAGGTTCAGGCAGCTTTCCCGCAGGAATATTCAAAAGAAGATTTTACGGATATGGAGCTTCTCCATTTTGAAAAAAATCAGAGCATTCTTTATCTTATAATTAAGGGTGATGAGGATTTTATCAGAAACAATCTTCAGGAGAAAAATCCTCTTGTTCTTGATATTATACCGCTTTCACTTGAAGAAATATTCATTTACGAAATGGAGGGACTTGGCTATGACTTCAATGGACTTAAGTAAAGATAAAGAACAGGTTCAGATTCCTGCTCAGAATAAAAAATCATCCGTTTCCACTGCTGTTCATAACGGTAAATTCAACATACAAAGCAATATCAAAATAATGATTATTATTCTGATAATGCATCTCGTTGCCGCTCCTCTTATGCTGGTTAACCAAATGGCAGTACTGAGTACAGGCACAGATGAAAATATTCAGGAAATTTATGGCGTGATTGGAGTAATCTCAACAGCTATAGCTATATTGTCCGGTGTTGTGGTTGCAATATCAAATTTCTCATATCTCTATAAGAAGACACAGGTTGATATGAGCCTTTCTCTTCCCATGACAGTAAGAGGACGTTTTATTTCTGACTTTATATCGGGACTTATAACATATCTTGTTCCATACATTGCTGTTCAGATACTCACATTTATTCTTGCCGGAATAGGCCATCTTGCTTACGACGGAAAGACTTTTATGATAATGAGGAATAACTACTATGCTTATGCAGAGCCACATGCTTATACATGTACAGTTTTTGAAGATATGATGCCTTATATAGTAAAGCTTGTTGTCGGTGGCTTCTTTATAATGCTGTTTGTATATGTTCTCACTATACTTGTTACAACCTGCTGCGGAAGTCTTTTTGAAGCAATTGCTTACACTGGTATAGTAAACGGAATGATTCCGGGAACAATAGCTGTAGTTTTATTTGTTCTTTTCGGTGATTTATACGGTGTTGATCTTAATAGCACTGCAATAAAGCTTATTTCATGGACATCTCCTTTTGGCGGCTGTATGGCACTTGTTGATCTCATGGAAAATGATGAATACTTCAAAAATATGGCGTCATGGCTTATTCCTTATATAATTATAACAGCAATAGCTTTTATTGCTTCATATTTTCTTTACAGAAACAGAAAAGCTGAGCATGTTTCAAAGCCGTTTGTTTATAAGGGCTTCTATTATGTTCTGATTACATGCATAACCTTCTGTATCGGCAGTGCATTCTTATACACAAAAACAGATAACTTCATTATTCCGCTGATTGTTCTTACCGCAATTGTTTATCTTGTCTTTGAGGTCATAACTAACAGAGGCTTTAAAAAAATTTGGATAAGCGTTATCCGTTATGCAGTAACTCTCGGCTGTGTAACAGGACTTTATTTCCTTATAACTGAAACAGGCGGCTTTGGTATGGAAACTAGAGTTCCCTCCGCTGATTCCGTAAAAAGTGTTGTAATAGATTATCAGGGCTATTGGAATACTCTTTCAGGATACGGTCAAGGTAGTGATTTTAGCATTATTCTGAAAGATAAGGAAAATATTGAAACGATTGTTAAGGCTCATCAGCAGATTGTAAATAACGGCAATCCTTATGAAAACTATGAACACTATCAAAACTCAGTTGTTCTGCAAGACCCGGCAAAGCGTGTTATTTCAAACGGAGGCATTGAAATAAAATACAACCTTAAAAACGGAATGCAGATGATAAGAAAATATAACGTTTTGTCATACGACGTTATGGAAATTTTAAAGCAGCTTGACACAAATAAAGAATACCGAGAACAGTTTATCAATAAAACTGTAAGCAATCTTAAAAAGGATTATTATCAAGAAGCAGGATTAAATATACAAAAAACTAATGGCTATGACAATTCGTATTATAAAGAAACCTCTTTTTATGTAGGCTCTAAATTTGAAGGCTATAGTTCTGTAGGAAGTTCTTGTTCGGCCAGCCAAAAATACAGCAACCTTCCAATAACCTTTATTGACCAGCTTTGCAGCTGCTATGAGAACGACCTTCGTGCCGAAAATCCAAATAACTATATTTCATCGGATAAACCAAGCGCCGGATACATGATTGTAAATAATATGCACTATGTTATAAAGGACAGCTATACGAATACTATAAACTTCTTGTCTTCATATAATCTTATGTGCAAATCCAGTTTGAATAAAGAAAATATTACAAACGTTGTTTTAAATGGAGAAATTTCGCTTTATTCTTATAATGATTATTTAGAAGGTTCAGACTTATCCAACGTTATTTCCGGCTTGAATATGTATTATTCTGAAAATAATTATGTAACCGACTATTCTGATGACCTAAAAACACTTCTTGAAGTTGCTTTAGACAGGAATATTACAAACGAAAAGTGTTATACTATTTCTGTAGGAAACAAAATATTTGTAATTCCTATGGAATACAGTTATATTGCCGAAAGGGTATATAAAACTGTAGGTGCTTATCAAAATCAATATGATAAATATAACGGCGACGTTTATTATGACGAATATGCTTATTAATTTTAGTTTTTCTGACGGATAACACATTGCCGGAGTAATGTTCGGCAGGAAAGGAAATCCTATGAAGAAGAAACTCGCAATTATATGCGCTGCTTCTGCTGCTTGTGTACTGTTGGCCGGCTGCGGAAGATTTAATAACAACGGTAATGTCAACGATACTACCGTAACCACTACGCCTTCCGTAACAACTGTTCTAACTACTACTGATAATGTTGCAGGAAATATTGTAAGTGATGCAGGAGATATTGTCAGCGATGTTGTTACCGGTGCAGGAGATATTGTTGAGGACGTTGTTCCCAATAATACAAATAATGGCACTTATTCAGATACAGGAACAACAGCAAGCTAATTTAAAATTATTTTATAAAAACGGTACAGATTTAACTGTACCGTTTTTGTATACTTTGTAGAAAAAGTTTCAAATGTGTTGACTAGAGTATTTTTATGCTATATAATGTAGAAAATATATTACGTATAAAATGTTGGATAAAATTTATACTATATATTTGAATTATTATTTTAGAGGAGTGGAAAGAATGGATTTAAAAGGTACAAAAACCGAAGCAAATCTTTTAGCTGCATTTGCAGGAGAAAGCCAGGCAAGAAATAAGTATTCATACTTTGCTTCAGTTGCCAAAAAGGAAGGCTATGAGCAGATAGCTGAGCTGTTTACCAAAACGGCCGAAAATGAAAAGGAACACGCAAAGCTTTGGTTCAAAGCTCTGAATCTGTTGGGCGACACTTCTGAAAATCTCCTTCATGCTGCCGAAGGTGAAAACTATGAATGGACGGATATGTACGAGAAATTTGCACAGGATGCCGAAGCTGAAGGCTTTACAAAGATTGCCGCACAGTTTAGAGCTGTCGGAAAAATTGAAAAGGCACATGAAGAAAGATATCGTGCACTGCTGAACAATATTGAAATGAAGGCAGTGTTTGAAAAGGCGGAGGAAACTATGTGGGAGTGCCGCAATTGCGGACATCTTGTTATTGGTAAAAAGGCTCCTGCAGTATGTCCTGTATGCAATCACCCGCAAAGCTATTTTGAAGTAAGAAAAGAAAACTATTGAGTTTAAGGGAGGATGCGAATTATGTGTTCAGAGCAAAAATTTTATATATGCAAGCATTGCGGTAATTTAATTGGCATGATTAACAATAAGGGTGTTCCTCTTGTATGCTGCGGAGAAAAAATGACTGAACTTGAAGCAAATACTGTTGATGCAAGCAAAGAAAAGCATCTCCCTGTTGTTGAAATTGATGGAAACACAGTGACTGTAACTGTTGGAAGCACTGCTCACCCTATGGAAGAGGCTCATCATATTGAGTTTGTCTATATCGAAACCAAAAACGGCGGACAAAGAAAATGTCCTGTTACAGAGCCAAAGGTTAAGTTTTCAATAATTGACGATGAATTAATTGCTGTATTTGCATACTGTAACCTTCATGGTCTTTGGAAAACTGAAATAAAAGCATAGTTAATGCGTACTGACTGATTGATTAAGCTTTCAACATAAATTGTTTGCTTAATCGGATTTTGTCGCTTTAAACCGGCATTTTTAAATTATTCAGAAAAAGCGTTAAAAGGCTGTATGAATTCCCCATACGGCCTTTAGTATTATAAAAACTGTTTTATAAAGCCTTAACAATTTTAATTCTCTTGCAAAATTAATAAAATAAGGTTATAATATAACTATTATAGGCTTAGGAGGTAAAAAGCAATGAATATAAACATTACCGAAGATATGATAATCGGCGAGGTCCTTGACCTTGATCCCGACACAGCTCCTTTTTTCCTTGAAATGGGTATGCACTGCCTTGGCTGTCCATCCGCAAGAGGCGAGTCGCTTGCAGAAGCATGTGCTGTTCATGGCATTGAAGTAAGCGAACTTATTGAAAAGCTTAACGCACATTTTGCAGGCAAATAAGACGTACGCGTTGCTGAAGCACAATTATATCCGCAGGTGTACGCTTGCGGATTTTTTGTTTAGAATGCACTTAAAACATCACTGAAAGGATGTCATTGCTATACTTGATAAAAGATTGTCCGCCTGTGCAGAGCTTGTTTCAGGCGAAAAGGTATGCGACATAGGAACAGACCACGCTTACCTTGTTGCTGAACTTCTATCCGCAGGGAAATGCAGAACCGCCGTTGCCGCAGATATAAACGAAAAGCCTCTTGCTTGTGCTCGTGCCACTCTTGAAAAATACGGCTTATCAGATAAGGTGGAACTAATTTTGTCTGACGGGCTGAAAAATATACCACCCGATGGAATTACCGATGTTGTTATTGCCGGAATGGGTGCCGAACTGATTTTTGATATTATATCTGACTGTGAATGGCTGAAAAACGGAGTTAATCTTGTTTTACAGCCGATGACTCGTACCCCGTATCTGAGAAAAATGCTTTGCAGAAACGGTTATCAGATACTTAAAGAAATTATTGTCATTGATGGGAAGTATTGCTATACGGTTATAAATGCAAGATACAGCGGGATTTTACATGAAATTGATGAGATTACGGAAAATATTGGGACAGCAGATTTGTCGCTGCCTGATACAAGAATTTATGTTCAAAGGGAGTATGAACGAATTTATAAAATAGGAAAATCACTTGCAGATTCAGGACACAAAGCCGAAGCTGCTTCTTGTCTTGCTCTTGCGGATAAAATAAAAGCTATTCTTGAAAGGAATGACTGAATTGTACACAGTAAAAGATGTATATGAAGCAATGGATATAATTGCACCGTTTAAAAATCTTGACAAGGGTGACAACAGCACGCTTGTTGTTGGGGATTACGGTGACAAGGTTACCAAAGTTTTGATAACACTTGATATAACCGTTGATGCTGTTGAAGAGGCTAAGGCAAATGGCGCTGAGCTTATTGTTTCACATCACCCTGTTATATATTATCCACTTTACAAGCTTTCGGACAAAAGCCCTGCCTGCCTTGCCCTCAAATACGGAGTAGCCTGCATATGCTCACATTCGCCGCTTGATATGGCTGACGGAGGAATTAACGACATCCTTTACGATATGTTCAAAGAGCCTTTCGGGCTGTCGGAAGAAAAAGAGGTACTTGAGGTTATTCATTCGGACGGAAGAGGCTACGGAATGGTCTGTGACATGGGCAGGGAATTTACTCCTGCCGAGCTTGCAAAGACGGCAAAGGAGATACTTGGCTGTACAGCTGTGCGATACACCAACGGACGGAATATAAAAAGATTAGCGTTCTGCTCGGGCGGCGGTGGAAAAAACATTGAGCCTGCAGTAAAAATGGGTGCAGATGCTTTGATAACAGGCGACGTTAAGCACGACCAGCTTATTACTGCAAAAAATGCAGGAGTAACAATTGTTGACTGCGGTCATTATCATACTGAAACGGTTGCAGTTCCATATCTGAAAAAACGGCTTGAAAAAATTCTGCCTGATATTGATTTTATTATTGCAGAATCAAATACCGATCCGGCGTGTTATATAATCTGAAAGGACAACCACAAAAATGAGCGGTTTTATCTGCCCTGTATGCAGGGAAAAGCTTGAAGCAAAGGATAAAAGCCTTGTATGCAGAAATAAGCATACCTTTGACATAGCAAAGCAGGGCTATGTCAATCTTCTGCTGTCAAACCAAATGAATGCAAAGCTTCCCGGCGATAATAAGATGATGGTCAGCGCAAGGCGGAATTTCCTTAACAAAGGCTACTATAAAATCCTTTCGGAAAAGCTCTGTGATACTGCTGTACGCTATATAAAAAACGGTGATACTGTTCTTGATGCAGGATGCGGAGAGGGCTACTATACCCAAAAGGTTTATGAAAGCCTGCTCGAAAAAGGGATACAGACCGATATGCTCGGAATTGACATATCAAAAATGCTCTTGCAGCCGCAGGAAAACGTTCAGACAGGATAAGCTGGGCGGTTGCAAGCATATTTCATATACCTGCCGCTGACTGCTCCTGCAATGCTGTAATAACTCTTTTTGCCCCCTACTGCGGCGAGGAATTTCAGCGTATACTTAAACAGGGCGGTATAATGACTATGGTTATTCCCGGAGAAAAGCACCTATGGAGTCTTAAAAAAGCTGTTTACGACAAGCCGTATCTTAACGAGGTAAAGGACTATGCGCTTGACGGCTTTAAGCTTATTGAAAAAGAAAAAATAAGCGGCGAAATATTTCTGCCCTGCAATGAAGATATAGCAAATCTTTTCACTATGACGCCGTACTATTATAAAACAAGCGAAGAGGGACAGCGGCGGCTTAACAGTCTTAGTGAGCTTACAACAGAAATTGAATTTGAAATATTAACCTACAGAAAGGACTGCTGACTATGGCTCTTGACGGAGCGTTTCTTCATGCGGTAAAAAATGAACTTGATATCCTTATCGGCGGCCGTATTGATAAAATACATCAGCCGTCACGTGAGGAAATTGTTATTGTCTTTAGAGTAAAGGGAGGAAATACAAGGCTTTTGATTTCTGCGGCGGTAAACTCCGCAAGAGTTCATATAACTAAATCTGTTATAGAAAATCCAAAGGTCCCGCCGATGTTCTGTATGCTTTTAAGAAAGCACCTCGGAAACGGAAAGCTTACTGGTATTCGTCAGGACGGACTGGAAAGAATACTGTTCTTTGATTTTGAGGCAATGAACGAGCTTGGCGATATGGTTACAGTTACTCTTGCCGTTGAAATAATGGGAAGATGTTCAAACCTTGTACTTATAAATTCTGACGGTAAAATTATTGACAGCATAAAGCGTGTTGATGAGGAAATTTCAAGGGAGCGTCTTGTTCTTCCGGGAATGACGTATACTCTTCCGCCCCGTGACAGCAGGCTGAATTTTCTCGACTTCACAAAGGAGGAGCTTAAAGCCGCCCTTGACAATACTAAAAATGCAGAGCTTTCAAAAAGCCTTATTAAAATATTTGAGGGAATATCCCCTGTTATTGCAAGGGAATGGGCGTTCTATGCAGGCAAGGGCAGGGACTGCACAAAAGAGGATTTAACAGAGGACGAATTTGACAGGCTTTATTTTTATATTAAAAAGACTGCCGAAAGCATGAATTCTGACAGCAATTCCTACACAGTTATAAAGGATAAGGACGGTCTGCTGAAAGATTTCAGCTTTATGCCGATAAATCAGTACGGCTCACTTATGATAACAAAAAGCCTTGATACAGCCTGCGAAACGCTTGACTATTTCTACACTGAGCGTGACAATACCGCAAGAATGAAACAGCGTTCACAGGATTTGTACAGGCTTCTGATTAATACGACGGAGCGTATTTCAAGACGGCTTGCTTCCCAGCGTGAGGAGCTGAAAACCGCCGCTGACCGTGACATATTCAAGCTCAAAGGCGACTTGATTTCAGCTAATATGTATAAGCTTGAAAAAGGAATGACAAGCTGTGAGCTTGAAAATTTCTATGACGAAAGCTGTGGAAGGGTTAAAATAAAGCTTGACCCAAAGCTTACTCCGTCACAGAATATGCAGAAATATTATGAGGAATACCGAAAAGCCGATACTGCCGAAAAAAAACTTACTGAGCAGATTAAACAGGGTCAAGAGGAGCTTGCCTATATCGACAGCGTTTTCGACGCACTTACACGAACGAACAGCGAGGACGAGGTTAACGAGCTTCGTCTGGAGCTCTCCGAGCAGGGATATATTAAGGCAAACAAGCTTAAAGGCAAGCCTCCAAAATCTAAGCCACCGATTGAGTTCACCTCTCCTGACGGCTATAAAATTTTTGTCGGCAGAAATAACAAGCAGAATGACCGGCTTACAACAAAGCTTGCCGAAAAGTCCGACATATGGCTTCACACTCAAAACATTACCGGCTCTCATGTTATTATACAAACAAACGGAACTGCTCCGCCCAATGAAACCATTCTTTATGCGGCAAGGCTTGCGGCATTTTACAGCAAGGCAAAAAATTCGTCGCAGGTGCCTGTTGACTATACGCTTGTAAAATACGTTAAAAAGCCTGCCGGAGCAAAGCCGGGAATGGTTATTTTCACAAACAACAAAACGCTTTTTGTTACTCCGCTTAATATTAATGAGGATAACGACATATGAAACTGAATGAAGAATTTTTTCACAGAGATTGCCTTGAGGTTGCCCCTGAGCTTATCGGAAAGCTTATCATGAGAAAGCTTGACGATGGAACAGTTCTGTCTGTGCGAATTGCTGAAACGGAGGCTTATCGGGGTGAAGAGGATACAGGCTGTCATGCAAGCAAGGGCCGTACTCCAAGAACAGAAATACTTTACGGCAGGTCCGGAATTATCTATGTTTATCTTTGCTATGGAATGCACTGGCTTATGAATGTTATCACAGGCGAAGAGGGTGTTCCGCAGGGGGTACTTTTTCGAGCGGCGGAAATTTACGACGGTCCCGCAAAGCTTACAAAGCATATTAAAATTGATAAGTCCTTCAACGGCGAAAGTATTGTGACAAACGACAGAATATGGATTGAGGACGATGGCTTTAAACCGGATATTATAACAAAGAAAAGGGTGGGAATTGATTATGCAACTCCCGAATATCGGGATAAGCTATGGAGATTTGCTGCAAATAAGTAACCACTGCTCAACTTAATATTAAACGCAGTAAAGCAAAAAAATAAATTGATGCTGTGAACACTTTATATTCACAGCATCAATTTAAGAATATTATCATCTGTAGCCGCATTTTTAAACGGTCTAATTTTGGATTAGTGTAATGACTAAGCTGTATTATGTGTCTAACTTTTCAAGCATATATATTTTTCAATTTCCTGTTTAGTCGGCATTACCTTTAACGCACCATGCCGTGTTGTAATAATTGCGGCTGCTGCATTGGCATAACGCAGCATTTCATGAAGATTCTGCTCTGTCAGATTATATAGGTCATGTTCCAATACATAATTAATTACATTTGCAGCAAAGGTATCTCCTGCTCCTGTCGTTTCTATGGTATTCGGCATTACAAAAGCTTTCTCTTCTGCAATAAATTGTTTATAATAAGCTCTGCTGCCGTATTTGCCCATAGTGACAATTATTAAATCAATATCGGATATTTCACGAAGCGCCGCTACGCCTTCGTCATAATCCTTTTTGCCTGTAACAAACTCCAGCTCTTCATCTGAAATTTTCAGAATATTACACTTGGTTAAGCCGTATATAATTTGTTCTTTTGCATTTTCAAAAGTATCCCACAGAGGCTTTCTAAGATTAGGGTCAAAAGATAGCAATGCGCCATGCTTGGCGGCAATTTCAATCGCCTTTCTGGTTGCCTTGCGTACCCCCTCTGATGTCATTGAAAGCGTTCCAAAATGAAAAATCCTTGTATTCTGCAAAAGCTTTTCCGGTATTTCATCTTCTGTAAGCATCATATCTGCTCCGGGGTTTCTATAAAATGAGAAATTCCTGTCGCCGTCTTCGGCAGTATGTACAAATGCGAGCGTCGTATGCACCTTATTATCCATAAGCAAAGCCTCTGTGCTTATGCCAACTGAAGCTAAGCTTTTCTTCAGCAGCTTCCCGAACTGGTCATTTCCTACCTTGCCTATAAAAGCAGTCTTTTTCCCTAGATTCTGAAGCATTGCAAGCACATTGCAAGGCGCTCCGCCAGGATTGGCTTCAAACAAAAGATTTCCTTGGCTGCTAATTCCATTCTGTGTAAAATCAATAAGCAGTTCTCCCAATGCAACCGCATCAAACATAGCTAGTGCCTCCTTACTTGACTTTTATGAACATTGAATAGTATATTCATATGTTTTAAGATTGCAGTCAAGTTTAGCAAAGTGATTATTATAAGTCCTTGTAATTATCAGATTATATTCCTCAGGCAGTTCCACTTTTATATCTCCGTCAACAGAAAACGCAGGGTGCTCATTTCTGAATTTCATCATATCAAGCAGCTTCTGTACTACCGGACGCTTTATTTCATTTAATACTTCATCTAGGCTGTAATAATGCCTGTTAATATCTCTTCCGTTTTTCGTCTTTTCCATTAATGCAATATCATTTTCTCCTGCTAGGAGCCCTACGTAATAAACCTGCGGTATTCCCGGCGCAAAGAACTGAATTGCCCGCGCAAGAAGATAGGCGTCGTCATTGTTCCCTAAAGCCGAATAATACGTTGTATTTATCTGATAAATATCAAGATTGTTATATGCTGCTGTGTTGTATATTTTTTTTACGTTAGCACCTTTTGTAAACATTTTTTCCTTTGTGTCCTCAATAACCTCGTCAGGCATCAGATCTTTTACATCAACAATACCTATTCCATCATGTGTATCAAGTGTTGTAAATTGCTTTTTAGGGCTGATTTCCAGCCATTTTTTCAAATATTCTCCCCTGCCAGAATACAAGGCGTTAAGAGTAAGTACAGGAAGCGCAAAATCATAAATCCAAAAGCCATGCTTTGCAATTTTCATCTGAATGCTGTAATGCTCATGGATTTCCGGAAGAATTGTTACGTGCTTGTCTTTTAAAATATCTTCAATTTCATAAAGAAGCTCCCAAATATCCGGCTCAATAAAAAAGCAGTTGGTATCTTCCTTTTTTACCGCATAGGCAAAAGCGTCCAGACGAATAATTGAAGCACCACTTTCACACATCTGCAGCAAGGTGTTTTTTATAAATTTTCTTGTTGCTGAAGATTTAACATTTAAGTCTACCTGCTCTTCACAGAAGGTACACCATATTTTCTCTGTTGTGCCATCCTTAAAGGTTACGTCAATGTATGGAGCCTTAGGCTTTCTTTTATAGATAAGATCTATTTGCTCCTTGGTTGGCTCCCCGTTTTTCCAGAAGTCCTTATAACGGATAAAGAAATCTTTATATTTGGACTCATCTTTTTTTTTCGCAAAATCCTTAAAATATTCTGATTTAGCGGAAATATGGTTAATCATAAAGTCAAACATAAGATAAAAGTCTTTGCTTATTTCTTTAACGTCCTCAAATGTGCCGAATTCTGAATCCACCTCATCATATCGCATGGGAGCAAAGCCTCTGTCTGCTGATGATGGAAAAAATGGCAGTATATGAACTCCGCCTACTGCATCTTTAAGCTCTTTTTGAAGAACATAATTCAGCTCCTTCAAATTTTTACCCAAGCTGTCTGCATAGGTTATGAGCATAATCTTATTGTTCAGCTCCATATATTTTTCCCTTTCTATTTTAGAACACATACCTGTGTAAATTTTTTTACAATTCAGCGCCGTTGGTTTCAACCACCTTTTTGTACCAGTGGGCTGAATCCTTTAATGTCCTTTCCTGAGTTGTATAATCAACATAAATAAGTCCAAAGCGCATATCATATCCTGATGCCCACTCAAAGTTATCCATAATAGACCATGTCATGTAGCCCATTATATCAATCCCATCTTGTGCTGCACGTTTAAGCTCTTTTATATGACGATGCAGATAATCAATTCTATGAGCATCATGCACCTTGCCGTCAAGGTGTATCCAATCCATTCCCGCCATTCCGTTTTCGCTGATAAGGAACGGAACATGATACCGTTCGGTCATAAATTTTGCAGACCAGTATATAACCTCAGGCGTTATAGCCCAGCCAAGCATAGTCCTAGGACAGCCTATATAACAGTTTTTTGCATAGACTTCCTTACCGACCTCAGGCGCAATGCTTTGATAAATATTGGCACCGAAAAAGTCGACCTTTGCAGATATAATACTCATATCACCGTCATGTATAACCGGCATATCCTGCTGCAATAATTTATAGGTTTCCTCAGAATAATCTCCTAAAAAAATAGGGTCCGCCCAAAAGCTGTTGCTTAGTAAAAACTGTTCCTCACCAAATGCTGAGATTGAGAATGTTTCTTTCCTTGCTTTTTCAATTTCAGCTTCGTCTGTGCTTTTCGGAATAACACTTGGTGCTGTAAAGGCAAATCCTATTATGGGTTTCTTTTTGGCGTACTTTCGGATTGTATTGACTGCTCTTCCATGTGCAAGCAGCACATTATGAGCCATTTGTGCAACTTCTTTCCTGGTATGCTTTTCAAACGGCGCAAATACACCAGTTCTGTAACCAAGTTCAACTAAAATCTGTGGTTCATTAAAGGTCATCCAGTACTGGACTCTGTCCGAAAGCGCATCAACCACCGCTTTTGCATATTCCTCGAACCATATCGGGCTTTCTTCGTTCAGCCACGCTCCTTTTTGATTCAGTGCCTCAGGATAATCCCAATGAAAAAGCGTAACAAACGGCTCTATTCCTGCTTTTAACAATTCATCAACTAAATCAGAATAAAAGGCAAGTCCAGCTTCATTTACTTTTCCGCAGCCTTCCGGAAAAATTCTTGCCCAATTAATTGAAAATCTATATGAGTTAATTCCTATTTGCTTCATTAATGCAACGTCTTCTTTATATCTGTGATAATGGTCGCAGGCTACCTGTCCTGTTTCACCATGTGCTACTCTTCCCTTTTGTGTGCAGTGAACATCCCATACATTAAGACCCTTTCCGTCCTCATTATATCCGCCTTCAATCTGATAAGCAGAGGATGCTGCCCCCCATAAAAAATTTTCCTTAAAGCTCATTTTTATGACCTTTCCTTTCTGAGTTTTGTGTTTTGGACAAGCAAATCAAGGCTTAAGCCGAAGAAACAAAACTCGCAGATTGAAAGATTTTTCTTTCAATCTTAAACCTTTCAATACTATTATTAATATTCAGTCTATTGCTGTTAAGTTAATTATATATATTGCTGCTTGAATAAACAATACCTACATTATTATAGCTTGCTTTAAGTCCGTAACCGATTTCTTCGACGTGAGTTATACCTGTTAATGTACGATTTAGTATTTTTTTTGCACAGAATCTATAATCGTGTATTGTTTTTACCGAAAGAGGAATAGTATGATGACCTGGGTAAATCACATCATAATCATTTTTTAATTTATATAATTTATTTACACTATTATAAAAAACTTCGACGCTTTCCGATTCGTTAAAAAAGAGCAGCACGCTTATATCACAGATTGTATCGCCTGTATACAGCTGCTTGTTATTTTTATCAAGAAAGCAGAAAGAACCACGAGTATGTCCGGGGGTTGAAATTGCTTCTACTATTCTATTCCCTAAATCAAAATGCATTTTATCATAAAGATATGAAAGCTCAACAGCCGGAGGATATGCTATAATACGTTCTAATTCCTCTTTATCAAAATCGGCGTCAAATTTTAATAGGTATCTTCTTAAATCTATGTTTTTTTGTTGCGGATTGCTGCTTTTACGCATGAGTGCTTCGTCTTCTTTTGCAATCCAAACTCTATCAAATTGATAGTTTGCTCCGATATGGTCCATGTGTCCGTGCGAATTAATTACTATTAACTCAAGATCAGTAATGCTTCTTATTGTTTCAAGTAAATTGCCGCATCCGCAGCCTGTATCAATAAGCATTGCTTTTTGATTGCCTAAAAGCAAATACGAATATGTTTTTGCATACTCTTTAAGACAATATGTATTTTTATCTATTTGGAAGATTGAATAGTCGTATTTTCCCATATCAATATGCCCTTTTTATAAAAGCCCCGTACTATAATAAAATGTATCGGGGCTTTTATACAATTCTTATGATTTTACTGCTCCTGCAACAACACCGCTGATAATTTGCTTTTGCAATACTAAATAAATTATAATAACTGGAAGAATTGACAATACAAGTCCTGCCATGATTTTACCAAGGTCGTTTGAATATGTTCCGTAAAAAGTGTATGTTGACAACGGAAGCGTATACAATGCTTTTTT
>ENA-UOYA01002437-UOYA01002437.1-activated-sludge-metagenome-genome-assembly--contig:-NODE-2437-length-17953-cov-13.316963_pt1 | contig 17953 bp, 25 predicted proteins | sample MGYA00238163_ERZ764804 | MGnify/ENA primary metagenome ERZ764804 (study PRJEB28919, sample SAMN05720223) | activated sludge metagenome | isolation source: Anaerobic digester | place: Hong Kong... | reverse complement strand
CTACTCCTGCTAATCCTCTATGGGTAACTTCTAAGGATAACCTCCTTGGAGGTATTGTAGGTGGTGGTAAAAAGGGCGGCGGCGGCGGCTTCTGGGGCTGGATACTCAGCTTCCTTGGCTTTGCAGAAGGTGGCGAGGTAAGTGGACCTGGAACAGGGACTTCTGACTCTATCTTAGCCAGACTATCAAACGGTGAGTTTGTTGTTAACGCCGCATCTACAAAGCAGTGGCTTCCATTTCTACAGTCTATCAATAGTGGCAAAATGCCTGCTTTTGCTAGCGGTGGTATGGTAGGTGCTAGCAGCAGTAGGGTGTTTAAGTCAGCTGTAGGCCAAAATAGACCTCAGCAAGTTTTCAATATTAACGTAACGGGTGATGTAAGTAATCAAACTAGAAAAGAAGTTCTAGCTATGCTTCCAGAAATTTCTGCTGGCGTTGGTATGGTTAACAGAGAAAGAGGATCTAGATAATGACCATTTATTACTACAAAGGGGTGCCCATCGTGGCACCTCTTACTATTGAAAGCAATGAACCAGTGTTTGTTGCAGATATGTTAAACTTAAAACAAGAAAGAGTTTCGCAAGCTGCACAACGCTGGGAATTAACTTTTAGCGTAAAATTTAAAGACGACGAAAGTAATTACTTTACAGAGGTCATAAAAGGTATCTCAGCCGTAAAGACTATGGTCATGCCACAACTAGTTGCTACAGATCGTAAGATCACTTTAGCTGAAACACCAGAGACCTCTGGGTCAACTCTTGCTAATAGCAACACAGTAACTATCTCAACAACAGAGACAGGTACTCTTTTACCAGCAGGAACTTTCATAAAGTTTTCTAATCATAACAAAATCTATTTAGTATTAGACGATGTTACAACTACAGGTGGTACAACCACTATGAACATTTATCCCAGATTAATCGAGCCGGTACCAGATAATACCCTTGTATACCACGCTAATAGTACAACAAAACCAACGCTGTCCTATTATGTGTCTGTAGACAGTCTTCAAGGTATAACCTATGAAGATGGTATATTGGTAAATCCAGGCTCTATATCAATATTAGAGGCACTAAGCTAATGAGAACAGTAAGCTCAGCTTTTCAGAATGGTCTAGCACTAACTAACCCTAAATTCTTTCTACTAGGAAAGATTGAATTCGAAGACACAATACTATTTTTATCAAGTTTAAACTTTACTATAACTTTTAACGGTGACACTTATCTCAAAGGCTCTTCTATTATTAGCTTTGGTGCTCCAAAAGTATCAAGCTCAGTTGATAGAGAAATCTATGAGCTAGTTATAAATGATCAGAGCAATATTTTGCAAGCAAAGCTTAGAGTTGGTGCTATTGGGTCTTTAGTTTCTGTGTATGCAGGCTTCTTTGATAACACTGGTCAACCAATGCTAGACCCGGCTGATGTTATTCTGGCTTACCAAGGCACTATTGACTCTGGGGCTGTTGTAGCCAGTGAAGATAATAAGGTCTGCAAGATACAGGCCTCTTCGCCTATGGGTAATCTAGATGCTATTGGCACTTATATGGTTTCTAGAGATGGCATGCTTCAAGTAAATCCTGATGATACTTCCTATAATGAGGTCATTGCAGGCAGCAAAGAGATTAATTTAAAGTGGGGTAAAATCTAATGTTATTCTCCTTTATTTCAGCAAGTACTTTGCTATCTCTAGCGCTTACTGTTGCTTCTGTTGCTTATCAGCGCAGAAAAGCTAAAAAGCTTGCAGCAGAAATGGATAAAAGAAAAGAAGTTAGGATTGCCTATGATGGCGAACCTTTTTATCTGCCTGTAGTATATGGAAGAGCAGTCGTAGCAGGAGGCAAGACCTTTCACAAGCTTAGAGATTCTTTTAATTTTGCAGCAGCAGCTAACCCTGTAGTAAACTCTACAACTAACTACTCGTTAACCGCACCAGCCTACTATGTTAAGATAACAAAAACTGAAGGCTACGGCGTTACAACCGATACAGAGTTTTCTATCAGAACAGAAATTTACTGGAATGATGTGAAAGTAGTTGATGTAGTAAACTCTAGTCCTCTGGATCAATACGTTGCAGGAGGCTATGTTTATCGCTCTGTATTACGACAGGAGGCGGACTCCGATCCTATTACTACAGGTGTGGGGGCTGAATACTACTATAGTGTTGCTCGATCAACAGAGACTGGCTCTCAAACTTTTAACTCTAACCTAGGATCCTCTCTAGGTGGTAGCAAGAAAGAGTACTTACTAGTTCAGCAAGCAGTGTGCTTTGATGGTATCAACAGAGTAATTGACATTGAAGTAGATGACAAGCTTTGGGATGATGAAAAGCTAAGACATGGGCAGAGAATCCACTTCTATAAAGAGGGCGGGACAGCTGATCCTATGGCTACTGCTAACGGCGCACTTGCTACTAACTATTTTACTAACGCAGCTTACTCTTCTAGCGTATTTAGACTAAATAGAGATGACTATAACTATAGTGGTTCTCCTAACTTAGCCTTTTATGTAGAAGGTATGAGAGTTTATGACATTGTAGAATCAGGTGGGAGCTACTCTCTCAGTACTGATAAGGTTTACAGTAATAACTCTGCTCTAGTCCTATTAGATTACTTAATGTCTACTAGATATGGCAGAGGGCTTTCTGCAGATAAAATAGATCTTGGAAGCTTTTACAGAGCTAAAAAGATTTGTAACAGACTTGTCAGAGAGCAAATTGATATTGATGGTAAGGTCAATGGCCGTAGACCAGATGTTGAAAATGAAAACGGGTCTATAACTTCCTCTCCTGTTCTACCTTTACGGGCTATGCCTCTGTATGAGTGTAACACTGTAATAGATACTGAAAGAACTATCCGAGAGAATGTTGAACTTATCTTGGACTCTATGCCGGGTTCAGATTTGATTTGGTCTGGTGGTATTTATAAGCTAGCTCTAGCTGCACCTAGGAATGTTTCTGATCTAGAAGACCTTATTGTAGTAGAGCTAGATGAATCTGATATTGTAAGGAATCAAATAGACATAAGCTGGCCTGACTCTAGTAACCGCTTTAACCAAGTTGTTGCAAGATTTAGAAATGAGTATGAGAATTTTGTTGATGATACTGTTACTTGGCCTTTAGCCTATTCTACTGTGTACAACCAATACTTAGAAGAAGACAGCGGAAAGCTTCTAAAGACAGAAGTGTATCTGCCTGCTGTGTCTGATCCCTACCATGCACTAGCAAAGGCAGAAGAGCTAGCTAGATCTTCAAGAAATGCTATGTCTGTTAAACTAAAGGTTGGTAAAAAAGGCATATTACTAGAGCCGGGGGATATTATTCGCCTAACAGCGCAATCCGCTGGGCTTAGTAACGAGATTATGAAAGTTGAATCAGTCGCTCCAGGGTCTAATATGACCTCTGATCTAGAGCTTTCTCAGTATGATCTAAACAACTTTGCATGGAATGTTAACGATGATATTGCTTATCTAGACAAAGTAATTTGGTATCAGGCAGTTCCTAGACCAACTGATGTTGTCTACCATACTACAAATAGTTCAGAGATCTATACTACAAGCGCAGGAAGCATTACTTGGACAGCTCCAGATGATGCTACTATATCTGACTATGTGATTGATGCTTCTACGGATGGTGGGACTACATGGTATACCCTTGGTACTTCCATTAATACTTACTTTGATTTGCCAGGGTTAAACACTAATACTTATACCTTTGCAGTAAGAGCTAGAAAAGCCTTTACAAGTACCTCACAAAGAGCTATTGCTACAGATGAAGCACTAGTAGAAACCCAATTCTTTATTGAAGGGGTGTTCAATGGTGCTATCACTATCTTTGCTGACACCTTCAACCCAGCTACTAACGATCAGTCCTTAGTCAGAAGACTATCAGACAGGTGGTTTGCTATCTATACTTCTGCTAACCCTATATCTCCTACACTACCTATCACAGAAAATATCACATTTCTTCCACTACCAGCTAGAGGACCAGAAATTGTTTATAATGATGGGTATGCTTCTTGGGCAGATACCGATGATGACGTTACAATTGCAGTGGCTGAAGCTAAGTACCTCTTTGTTCTTTTTGAAAATGCATGGTACCCAGTATTAGGTGACTCTCTTGTTTACTTTGTGCCAGAGACTAGTAAGACTGTTACATTTACACTAACAGCCTATGTAGCAGAGCCTGAATCATTCACATGGGCTAGAGTAGTAGTATAATGAAAGGTAAAAATGACAAATCTTATAGAAGTATTTAAAAATAGTAAGTTATCAAGTTTATGGCGTGAGGGCGGAGTAGAGGGTGCTGCTAAAATTGTAGAGTACGGCTATTCCAAAGGCTATAGCACGGCAGAAATAGCGTTCAATCTTGCACAGGCTGAGCATGAGACAGCTAGTTGGATGCAACCTATTAGAGAGGGGTGTAGACGACAAGGTCCAAAAGGAACAGACGCACAAGCTATAGCTGCTATTAGCGCAGCGATTAGAAAAGGCCTTATTAAGTCTAATTACTTGACCAAAACTAAAGGAGTTGCCCACTACGGTAGAGGTCTAATTCAAATTACTTGGATTGACAACTATGCAAAGTTTGAGAAGCTTACTGGTAAGCCTCTTTCAACAAATCCTGATCTAGCTTTAGAATGGGATACCGCTCTTTATATAATGTATGAAGGTATTAATAAAGGCTTGTTTAGGCGAGTAAAATTTAGTGACTATATTCCTAACGGTGCAGCGCCAACCGAGGGTAAATATGCTAGCGCTAGAAACATAATCAATGGCGATGCAGGTACCTATGGTGCAGCGCTAGGTAAAAGAGCAATGCAATTTTACACTCTGCTAAAACCGCTAGAAAGCGAGCTCTCTAGGTCAAATGGCTTATTAAAGACTGTAACAAATATTATTAGAGGAATTAAATGAGAGACAAGACTTGGAAAAGAGAAGCTGCTTTGCTGTGCCTTATTTACTTAGGCTATATTGGCCTATATGGCAAAGTTGAAGTTGTAGATATGCTATCTTGGCCCATTTTTCTATTTGCAGGTGCTGCATTTGGTATGGACTGGGCTGACAAATCTACTGTAATACCTAAGAAGCCCTAACATGCTAATAATTCAAAGACTATTATGGCAGTTAGGACTAGGCGCACTGTTTGTTGCAGCTGTGGTCTCTGGTTTTCACTTTTATAAAAAGAGTCTAATAGAAGAGACACAAAAAGAAGTAATAGAAGAAGTAATCAAGCAGGATAAAGACCAATATATAGAAACGAGAAAAAGAATTGATAAAGCAGTTACTAATAACAGTACTGTTGATGCTGCCCGTGAGCGCTTGCAACAACGTCAAGAGCGTAGAAAGGCCGAGTGATTCTGGCCTCTGCGATGGCCTCTCTGCTCCTATTGATGAGCTTAATGATGCTCTCCTAGAAGATGGTGGGCCTAAGTCTATAGTTGCTGGTGATAAGGTTATTTCTGGCTACGACGCGGCTTGCTTTAAGAAATAACAAAAAAAAAAAAGAAACCCGGTAGCACGAAGCTACCGGGTTTTTTATTAGAATGCGTTAAGAGGTACTTGTGGTGCTGGAGCACCTTGTTGGTGCTCGTGCTCTTCTGGAGCAGCGTCTTGATAAAGATCCCAGTCTATTTGTGGGTCTGGGTTGGCTACGTAATTTATAGCCAAGTCTTTAATAGCCTTGCCTTTAATTTTAGCGGGTTTATAAAACTTTATTTCCTTTTCTTCTTTTATTGCTGGTTTAAATTCAGGATCTAACTCTTTTAAATAACCTAATAGCAGACTTTTAAAAGCAGTGTAAGAGTAAAACCAATTATTCAACCAGTTTTCAAAACTAATTTCATCAGCAAGCCTCCAAGAAAATAATTCACCAAGCTCTTTTTCTTTATCTGCCTTAACAACTAATTCATTTAGCTCTTTAGTAGTTTCTGGCAAACCTAAGAGCTTAAGTTTTTTTAGATTCTTAACCTTAGGGGTAACTAGTTTCGCTAAAGTCCTATTTAGACTAGCAAGTATTTGCTCTAAGCATATTATTCTAAAGCTTATTATAGAAAAAGCTAACAGTGGACTGTTATTTTGAGATAGTACCCAATAATGTTCTCCTGCATTAATAAACTCATCTATCTTTTTTTGGGACATAATCTTGTCCGATGTAAGAAACCTACTTACAACTGCTAAGTACTCTTTAAGTACAGCTAAGTTACTAGAGCCAAATAGCCTATTGAATTCTAAGACTACTTCTTCTACTAGCTCATTTATATGTAGCTCTTTGTACCTATGAAAGGTGAGAAGCTCTTCATAGGCAATATTACTGCCAGTCACCTCATGCAGTACCTTATAGCCTAAAAGAGATTTAGCTGTAGTGCGATTTAAGTCTATAATTGAAGGCTTAAACAAGTGATTGATAAAAGCTGTTAATTCAAGACTCATTATCCAAAGCGTTCCTTTAGCATTTCTGCATAGTCTAGTACTGTTTGCCCTTCTAATCCAGGTGCAGTATTAACCTCTAGAACATATGCTTGTTTCTGACGTTCATTCCAGATAATATCAACAGCACCAAAGTCTAGGTCTACCATTTTAACGGCTTTAATAGCTTGTTCTTTTACATCATCTGGGATTTGATCTAGATTTTGTCTAGCAAAGATAAAGCCATTAGCCAGATTTCTGATTTGATAATCTGCATCAACTTGCCCATCTTCTATCTTAGCTTTTTTCTCCTGTATAGAAAATACTTTATCTTTTGTTGCATGAATCCTAAACTCTCTACGCTTAGGGATATACAAACATAGAAGAGTACCTTCTTGGATTTGATTAAGTTCTTCTTTGCTATTAATTTTAATAATACCTTCACCACTATGAGCAGCTAGTAGAGTCCTAGCAAAGACAGTAACTTTTTTCCCTTCTACAAACCATTCTGCAGCTTTAGCTTTGCTGCAAGTAAAAGGAGGAACTCTAGGTGCATCTTTAAAATCTAGAGTCTTTTCAAAGAACATTTTCTTATTAGAAGCATTGCGCAGTTTTTCAGGAGGATTAACAATAGTCATCCCTGAGTCAATGAAGTTTTTAGGGGCCGTTGTAGACCCCCAGTTAACCAACACTTTATTAGCCTTGGGAACAAAGGTGGAGTTGTTAAGACGTAAAGTCTTTACATTAAGCGCTTGTGCAAGAGCAATAGCGCTTTTAGAACCAGCCTTGTAGGGAAATACTGCATTAATAGCCATTATTTTTCATTCCACTTTGTTTTGAAAACCCAGAATTGAATATTTCTGATTGCTGAATAAAGCTTATCTTCAAAGTCTGGTCGTTTGAATACTTTATTAGCAAATTCTTCAGGTAGCAACTTAGATAAAACTTCTTTTTCGCCATTAGCAGACATAGCAGAAACTAGGTCTAAAGGGCTATTAAATTTGAAAGAACCTGTGAATAATTTTTCTAGAATTTCTAGCCACTCAAGAATAGGCTCAACTGTAGTTGGAGTTTTTAGAGCTCTAAACTCTAGACTGCCAAATTTACTTAGAGATACTAAGTTCATAGCAGAGTATCTTAGATTCTCATTAGTGAAGATGTTATTGTTTCTAAGACGATTATTTGCTAAGGCGCTAGCAATGGCATGAGATATTTCTTCTGCGTCTGATACTCTTAGGCAGAAAAAGTTACCAGCTCTCTCATCGCCTAAGTAGTCAACTAAAATATCTTCCAGACAATAATACGCAGCCATAAAAGTCATCAGCTGCTGAACAGTCAGATTAAGACAATTTACATGTACATGCGTACCTGCCCTCATAGAGTCATTAATTACTGCTTTATTGGAAGTAACTAGGTTATATAACTCTTTAACAGCTTTTATAGTGGCAGAATAGCCTAGAGGCGCCCGCATTACTGCTTCAAAGGACTCTCCTCTAAGCGAACCGTCTGCCACTACCTTCCAGCTAGGGTTAGCCCCGACTAGATTAGAGTTATTTAAGATGCCTTTACCTTCGAATTCTACTTCTACTCCGTATCTATCAGTATGAGAATATTTTTTATTTAGATCAAAGATCTCATGCACTTTATAGTTTAGCCAGGCGTTCATTGCCAACCTCAATTGCTAGCTCTTGCTCTAGAAAGTTAAAACCAGTATTAAGTTTAAGAAGGCCGCTATCTAGCAAACGACCTACTAAAATCGCTCTGTAATGTAAGTTATAGTTAGTATCTAGGGCAAAATGTCTAGAAATACCAAAACCCAAACCCTTTTCTTCAATATCTTCTAATACTTCGTCTAAGGGCTTATATTTATTATGGGCACAAATACTAAGTTGACCTAAGAAATCAAAAGTAAAAAGCTCTGTGTCTTTAACAGAGGTTCTCAATCTGTCTGCTGCTTTATCCTTGTTGATAGTAACTAAGGATAATTGATTAGCTCTCAATCCTTGTTTGTAGTCCCTTCTAATGGGGGACCTAGTAAGATAACTAAGCCCCCTGTTCTGTGTAGTTACATAGCCTAGAGGTCCAAAGGCATACTCAATAGAATCGCTTTTTATATTAATAGGATTCAGTTTTTTATCATAGCCATTTATAATTGCTTCTTTAAAAGAATTACTACCATACTTAGCTCCGCTGTAGATTTTTTGTACACTTAGAACGCCACCTTCTTCGAAGCTTTTTAGCTTTACTACAGTATTTACAAGTCTACTACTAGCATATTCTAGATCATCGTTAAACATTAAAAGATGCCTTTAGCTTCCTAAAGTTATCATTGCCAATTGATTTTAAACCACTCTTAATAACTGCACTGGCAGTTAGCTGCTTGCTGTTATAGTACTTTGGTCCTTTAACAGAAATAGGATTCATAGCTACAGAGGTAATTGCCTTCACAGTTGCATCAAACACAAAACCAATATACTCATCTGATTTAAGCCATTGATTAGATAGGGATCTATATTCCATCCCATAGCTCTTTGGCCTAAACGCGCCTGGAGCTCCATAGATAGCTCTACGCTCTGTATTACTATCCCAGTGGAGACTTGGTACTCCTAAGAAGTAGTCTAATTCAACAGCTAGAGGGCAGCAAGCAATAATAAAGTCTTTAGAGAGTCTATCAAAGCCTGTACCCCAACCGATATGAACATGGCCACCAGCAGATCGCATATTGAAAGCTGGAAGCTTAGGAGAAGGATTTTTAGAACCAGTATAGCCTGAGTAGTCTGGGTCACAGCCTAGCTCTAGCGCAGCCTCAGGAGCTCTTTTCATTTCTGCTTCAGAAAACCTAACTACAGGCTCTAGCAACAGCTCATAGCCTTTAGGAAGCATTTTTTGAAGAGTAGTCTTTACTTGTTTAATTTTAGATATAAACTCTTTCTTATTTTCACAGGGGTCTACACCAAACTCAAGGGCCATACCGTCTACTTGAACCATACCTCCTGGAACTTTATAAGGCTCCATTTTAGTTCCAGGCATTAGATCCCAAGCCCCTACCGGCTCTCCTTTTTTGTTTTTAACAAAAATCTCAGGATCACAACCTAAAAGGAAGTCTTTACCTAAAATCTTAACCAACTTTGCTCTCCGGTGTTTTGAAAGTATTAGCGCAGGTTTCACAAAAGGGTGAGTCTTTTTCTAGCCAGAAAACCTTTTTAGCAGTATGCTCTGCATAGTCTAAGTCTGCACCGCAAACTACACAGCCATACTTAGCATAATGATTAAACTCTCCTTCTGTCATATCAAGCGTTAGCCAACCTGTAACAGGCTTGATAGAACTAAAGTCTACGATATTATCGCCATTATTCTCCAAATTAGCTTTAAAGTAGTTTGGAGGTGTCTTAACCTTTCTGCTGTGGCTGCCTGAAGAGGCTGAACCACCATTGTAGTAATCCTGGCCTTTGTAATGGTTGCTGTTGTGCTGGTGTGTTACTTCTAAAGGGCGGCTAACAATCTCTTTCGTAAGCACAATATCTTTTTGATTAAGATCAAAAGAGATATGCTGATCATCTAGTAGAGCGATAGGCTCTACGTTATTTAGCACTAGCTTGCTCTTAGCTACTGCCATCTTAATCATCCAAGCCTCAGAAGCGTAAAGCACAGTGCTATTCATAGGATTGATATAGTACCACAGAGTACGTTCTTTATTACGGAATAGATGGTAAGTATTAGTAGCAGAATCATACCAGCTTAGAGCAATAGCTCCTTTAAGGTTTTCTACAATCTCCTTTAGAGACATACCTTTTGATAGAGCGTAAATAATTCGCTCTGAGTCTGTGTCTCCTTTAATCTCAGTGCTAGTAGGAAGCTTGTTTAAGCCAACAGTAATAGTGCCGTTGTGGGCACCTACAATGTTGCCGTGATGAAATGGGTGAGCATTCTTGGAATTTACAGCTCCAATAGTTTTAGAGCGGTTATGCCCCATAACCCAGGAGAAGTTATAATAGTTCTCTTGTTCAAAAGAGCCTGTAGAGTCGAATACTTCAGGAAACTTAGCATAAAGCTTATAAGGAATACCTTCAGTCTTTAGTAGTGTAGTTTTAGGCGGTTGCCCAACTCTGGCTCGTTTAAAAGCAATGCCAGTAGAGTCCTCGCCCCTAGTAGTATCAAACATAATCATAAGCTTGAATACATCTAGGTAAGAGCTGACTAGTGTAGTATTAGCGAATACGCCTACGAGTCCACACATATTAGAATCCCACTTTGTTTGTTAGTTTTTCAATCATATCAATAAAGAATTTTTGGCACTCTACACTAGCGTCTCTATACTCAGGGTGCCACTGTACTCCAGCCCAGTTATAGACTTCGCTATAAATAGCCTCAATAGTGCCATCTTCGGCATAGTATACTTCCTCATACATAGCCCAATCTTTTTTAGCTACGCACTGATGATGTGAACTAGTAACTAGAATTTTAGTGTTATCTTTTGTAATAACATTGTGCTTAGGACCAGCGTGTCCTTCAATATGTTGAGTTAAAGTGCCTCCTGACATAGCATGTAAAAATTGAATACCTCTACAAATACCAATACAAGGAATACCATAGAGTCTTGCAGCCATAAGCTGATTGCATTCTTCTAGATCTCTGAATTTATCAGAGTGAGTTCTGCTTTCTTTAACTTCAAAGTATAGCTCTGGGGATACGTCAGCTCCTCCTGGAAACACTAAGAAATCTGGTTTTAGAAAAGATTCCTTGTCTAGCTTTACATAGCCGTTCTTTACGAGAAATTCAGAAGTACCCCAGTCAGGAGTAGCCATCATGAAAGTTTTAGAAACCATAATATTATACCTGTGCTAGTTGAAGTGATTTAGTAATTTGCTCTAGTGCAGAGAAACTCAAAAAGCCCCTTGTTGTGCTACCGTTAATATTAACTGGCGCATCTAGCATTTTTTTAAAGTAATCTTTAGCTGAGGACCAGATAACTTCTACTGGTTTTGAGTTGATTAGGTCTGCATCAAGTTTTTTCCTTGACCCTATTAAGATTTTTTCTTTTTGAAAAGGTTTATTATAGATGGTATTTTGTTTAACTACATTACTAATGGCTGTAGCTCTATCTCCATTAAAGAAGCAGCTATTGCTGCCATTCCAGCTTCCTGATACTTTTAAATGAGTAGCTACTTCATTAGGCAGCTTAGAGTCATTACAAAGTAGACTCATATTCAACGTACTAAAGTCTCCACCACAGAAGGGGAGATGTGAGTTACTAATAAACATTGAATAAGGGAAAGTAGCAGTAGTGTAGTGGCCATTAGCTTTAGAAATTCCAAGAGAAGATACTTGCGCACAAAGCAAAAGAAGCATAGGGTGAATTTCGTAACCTTCTTCTAGTACTTTACACACAGCTTTAAATATAAATTTATACTCAGAAGTGCTAAGTCGAGCTAACTGTGCAGCGGCTAACCAGCCAGGACCGTTGAAGTTAAGAGTCTGTATAATACCCTTTTCACCGGCCAGCTCAGGGTCTTTAGTGATAAAGCTATCTCTTAGAGAACTTTTGTTTAATAACCAGTCGTAGTAAATTACAGCACCCTTAGAATTATACGCCGGATCTACCGCTGTATAACAGTAATCATAGTTCTTAGCTTGGTGTCTAACTACCGCATGACAAGGTCCGCCGTACGCATAAACCTTTTTAAGCTCTTGATCGTCATTGAATAGAAAACCACTAGCAATGTGGTTAGTTGGAGAGTAATACTCTCTACTTAATTTTTCAAAAGTATCAGTTTCAGAGTAAAGTTTAAGAATTGACTCTACAGACATTTAAGCCTCTTAGCTAGTTTGAAAAGTTAGCCCGATTTCTCGGGCATAACTGCTATACAAATTTATAAGTCTTTAATTGATCAAAACCACCTAGGAAAGAATCCATAGATAGTGATTCAGTCTTGAATATAGCTGGTACAGTTTTAATTCCAAGTGCTCTAATAGTATCAATAACCTCTTCAATTGGAATTTCCTTATATTCGATCTTATTAGATTCTAGGTAATTTTTAGCGGCTACACAGTAAGGACAAGGCGGTGTTTTTCTGGTGACTATATGAAACATTAGATTTCACACCCTCCAGCCACACAAGCTAAGGTCTGTGAACCAGTGGTCTCATCTTCAATCTCATAGAGAGAAAGTTTAGAGAAATCCACAACTGGCAGCTGCTTTAGTAGTTCTTCATACTTTTCTTTACTAATTGCTTCGTATGGTGCTTGCTTGTAATTATGTTCAGAATAAGGAAGGAAGCTAACACCAACGATATAATCAAAATTGTTGTAAACCCAAGCGCCTACTTCTGGCCATTCATGATCTTTTACATAGATAGTAACTGATGGATTGTGCTCTGTATAACCTTTAGACAGAACTAGCCAGTTCTCTAACTGTTCAATAGCAGTCTGCTGCCCTGCAATAACTGCTCCTTCTGGCGCTTTTTGTGGGAAAGAGAACACAATAGAGCGAGGATTCATTACATCTACTTCATTAGGAACACCTTGATCAATTAGTAGTTGTGTTAATGGATCTTTGTGGCTCATCCGGACTCTACGAATGAAATACTCAGAGAACCATGCATGGATACCACTGCCAGACTCTGTTAGCTGTGATACTGTGCCCTCTGGCTTAATTGCAGTCGAAGCCGCAGCAGGGTTGATTCCTAGTATAGCTGCAAATTCATTATTTACTTCATTTACATAATCCTTTAACTTTGCCAACTCTTCTACTGGCATTTCACGAAATAGTTTAGAGTCTTGGATACCTGTAGCTGAAACACCTAGCAGCCGCTCTTCCTCTGCATTCTTACGCCATACGTCGCGGACATAAGGAAAGTTAGTTAGAGTAGCTTGAAGTGTTCCTAGAATAGCCGCTAGACGTAGCTTGCGACGAATGTCGTCTAGTGTGTCAGTATTGCGTAGTACGATTGTAGATAGATTACATAGTCCTCCGCTAGAACGGAGTAGGATTTCTGCACCTTCACACTGGCCCTTGTGTGGCAGTTAGGCCTGTGCGCTGGACTGTCGCATCAACTATCGCTCGCGAAAGCATTTATGTTGATTGAAGTTATTTTTTGAAATTATCCTACTACATTCTGGACATTGTTTTTTCTCAAACTTATGCCCTAATAAGTTTTTGTTACCTACCATAGCTTTGGATATTTTATCTTTAGACTCATCTGAGTGAGATTTGCCAGTCCAAGATTTATTACCCAAAGCAAATTTATTATCTAAAGCCCCTTCTGACTTGGCTTTATTCATTAGCTCCTTTAATACAGGAGAGGGATCTCGACCTGCCCCTGCATCCATAAAACCAAAAGCTCTAGCTAATTTTCTTTCTTCTTTATTACACTTCCAAAGGATTAGATGTAAAAGTATATGCACCCTAGTAGACACATATATTAAATTTGCGGTGTCATTACTTCCACCTATACAAAGAGGCACTATATGGTGTCTCTCTAAATAATCATCCTCCTCTTTTTTGTTTGTTTTTCCGTATTTAGCTATAATATTTAAGTATAGTTTATTATAATTCAAGGAATAATCCTCCTTGTGCTTTCGCGAGCAATAGTCGTTTCACCGCTCAGTCTCTGACGCTGGCATTACCCTTGCGCATTGTCGGCACTGACATGCCTTCCAACTCAATCAGGTGAAATTTTAAATCCGCATTCAGTTTACGGATTAGGTAGAAAATCATAGGACGCATCTCTTCGTCCTGTAGCTTTGGCCTTCTTTTTAGCGCCTTCTTGGTTGTAGATACCGCGCTCACCAGAGCCAGATTTAATCAGCGCAGTCCACTCGTCCATAAAGACAGCAGCAGACGGCTTAGAATAGTAAGTAGCAGAGTTATTAGCCAGTGCTAGATGAGGCTTATTTGTCCACCAAGCACCTGATTTGGCATCGCGAATTTCATTATCATTTAAGTCAGATAGGCTTATCAACGCAGATCTACGCCTGTGTGGACTATATCTTAACTAGTAGTACATTAAAACTACTCAGTTCCGGACGCTCTAGGTGGTTATTAAGAGAACTCTATCTCTCCACTAGTCTCTGAACCTTCCTAAGGTGTACCCTAGGCTTGGCTGCTGATTCCCGGCTAGGGTTCCAGCAATTCATCCGGCGCTTGGAGCGCGTTATAGTCTGCGTTTTAGCCTTATTATGGCTTATAGTAAGCTGCTAGATAGTCTGAAATTATTTTAGCTTTTTTAGTGTTTTTAACAAATGGTAGCATTTCTGCTAGCATTGGCATTAGAGCAAATTTGGATTGAATACCTAGTCTGTAGCAGCCTTCATCATTATGGTGATCTCGGAGGCCAGAAGCGACACCAAATTCCATTAGCTTGTTTTGAAGATCCTTCAAAAATACTTCGCTCTCATGAGTTATGAAGAGGCGTATGCTAGGAGTTCTCTGATCTTTTCTTATAGCCACAGTTACAAATCCATCTGCGTCTAAGCAGCCAGCAAAGTATGCCCAAAAGTATTTATGCTTAATACCAACTAGTCTTCTTTCTTTTTTATAGCAGAAGATGCCATAGTTAGCCCATAGTTCTCTCATTTTAGCAGAAAACTTTAATTCAAATACCTCTTTTACAGCATTCACTTTTTTAGTAATTTTTATGCCTGACTGCTCTATCTTAGTGTCTGGAGAGTACTTATCTCTAAAGTATTCTATAATGTTTAACTCAGTTCCGTTAACAGACATTTTTTTGCACTTATCATAGTTTATATAAGCACCATCACAAGCCATGTATCCGATCAAGTATGCATCCTCTGCGTCTTGAATGTGTTTGTGCTTATAAAATCTGAAAACGTCTTTTCTTACAGTGTACTCTTCAAAGTGATTTTCCACAAAATTTTCCTTATTTTTCAATTACTTGACCACTCCGCCCACGACCACTACCTCTCCAATCTTGCACATTAGTTCGTGGCATTCTAATGGCGATAATTTTCTTCCTGCAGCTTTGCGGAACATAGCCTCAGTAAAGTCTAGCAACTCTTTTAGGGGAGCTGGCCCGGATGATCGACCTCCCATTGTCTTGAGTTTTGCACCTTCTGGACGTAGCCTGCTAAGGTCAAAACTGTGAACACGACCAAGATATAGATCAGCGATGTGCTTACGTAGTGCTTTAGCCCAGCCTTCAGAGGAGTCTTCAACAACAATAGTCCTATCGCTGTCAACAAAGACGTCGTTAATAATAGGTAGCCTGTTTGTATACTTAGACTCAGCACTAAACCCTAGCCCTGTTCCTGACATTAAAATATAAAGCGCCTCGTCAAAAACTCGTGGTGAGTCAATGGCAACAGCGCTACAGTTATAACCTCTAAAGTTGTTCTGATCAAGAGCAGGCCCAGCAGTCCATAGAGCGCGCATAGAAGGTAGTACTTCCATGTTGTAAATGGCTGGTCTGAGTTCTTCATCAAGGAGCTTTGCCAGCTCCGGGTATTTGCCTTTCCAAAAGTTCACTGTACGATCTACAGTTTCGTCCCAAGTCTCTCTACGACCTAGCTCAGGGATATAACGTGAATATCGTGACAAGTGAATAAAAGAAGAGTATAAGTTCATTATTGTTTTATCTTTCTGGCTCTGCGCCGTGTAATTTTTTCTTCCTGCTTTAACGTTAAGAGGTGGACAGCTGTGTCTTTAGTAATTTCAGGAAAGTCTTCAACAGCTAGTAGTAGAGTACCAGCTGCTAAATCTTCTTTTGTAATCAAATGCTTATGCCTGTGTTCTATGGTGTCCCAGTTCTCAAGCATAGTTTTTGCCATAGAATCAAACTGAGCGTCTGTAATAATCTGATCGTCCAAGTGATAGTAAACATAAGCGGACATTAAATACCATGGCACAAGCAGGTTATTAGATAGTGGCTCTCTTGTCAACATTTTGTTTGGCCTTTTTCTTAATCTCCCAGCCATCCATAGCAAGCAAAGAGATAATACCTAAAGTAGTATCTGGAACGTCTCCAATACTGCAGGCCTCTCTTGCTTTATCTAAGGCGTCCACTACTTCTTTATCAAAATTGTAGTATATCTTTCTCAATTTTAGCCTTTCAAATCATCTAAATGGCATTCAATGCAGCCGCCATTACAGGCATCTACTTGCGATGAACGACTGTCAAACAAAACCAGCTCTATCTTTCTGCGAATTACTTTGAGAGTTTTATAAGTTGTTAGAAGATCTGCAGTTGAATGCAGGAAGTGCAATACATCTTCAACAGAGTATTTTCTAGAGTTGAAGTGTCTAGTCGCGTACCATTTAGTACCACCTCCAAGAACAATATCGCCTTCAATAGCTGAGAACTTCCATCCTAACTGCTCTACTTGTCTACTTGTATTTTCTTTATGAACTGGTTTTCCTTCTAAAGTAATATGACATTCATAGTAAGTCTTATTCCCCGCGGTATTGCCACAAGACTGCGTTGCAGTACGCATGTACAGCTCCTAAAGTTAAGCCTGTTTTATGACTATGATGTAAATGAATAGGATGATTAAAGAAGCCTTTAGGAAATAGTCTTTCATATACTGGCTTAGTTCTTACAGGCTCTTTGTCTAAGCTTTTCTTGCAGTAGTAGCAGTTGCCTTCCTGAAGTAAATAATAAGTCTCTCTGGCTTCTCTGCGTCCCTTGCCAGTTGCTTTATTGTAGTTGATTGGTAAGTTCAGATCTAATTCTCCAAAGTTCTGTTGCTTGACATACACTTCCTTCTTGACCAAAGCAATCTGATAGACCAGTAGCCTTAAGCAGCACTTCCTTTAAATGAGGGTTAAGCACATAGATATACTGATCCCAAAGAAGAGCATAGTATTCAGCTGCTTCTGGTTGATTAATAGCCTTCTTGCCCTTTGCTTCTTTGATTGATAGGCCTGTTCGACCTCCTTCAAAAATCTTAAACGCTTGATATCGTTCTTCAATTGTCCTGTTTCCTACTCTAGCATAAAAAGCTGAGAACCGTTTATCTCCTTTTGAAGAACACTCTAGGTAAGGAGCTTCACCGTGTTTGATCATCTAGCTACCAGCCTGTCTGTTAGTTCTTCTGCTTCCATATCTCAGTACTTAGTTCCTCAAAATTAACAAGTGTGTAATTGGTCTGTTCAACACAAACACAGTAATGATGCTTCGTAGGTGATGGCTTTCTATGTAAATGTCCATGCACATTTATACAACGGCCATCCCACTTATCTATAAAACCTGATTCATGAGCAGGGCGATGTGTTAGCAGGAATCCGAATTCTTGAAAATATCTTTCGGTCTGTATCTTACCAAACCAACTGCCTTTAGCAAAAGTCCTTATGTCATCATGATTACCTACAATAAGTCTTTTCTGTCCATTAAGCCTGTTAAGTAGCCTACCTAGCTCAGCCTCTTCATAGCGTATAGCTACATCGCCCAGATGATAAACTTTATCGCCTTTTTTAACAACCTTATTCCAGTTATCAACTATTAGCTCATGCATCTCTTCAATAGAATTAAACTCTGGTCTTCCAGTCTCCCACTTAATAAGATTTTCGTGAAAGAAGTGAGTATCAGAAGTCAACC
>ENA-UOYA01002436-UOYA01002436.1-activated-sludge-metagenome-genome-assembly--contig:-NODE-2436-length-17953-cov-37.105151_pt1 | contig 17953 bp, 10 predicted proteins | sample MGYA00238163_ERZ764804 | MGnify/ENA primary metagenome ERZ764804 (study PRJEB28919, sample SAMN05720223) | activated sludge metagenome | isolation source: Anaerobic digester | place: Hong Kong... | reverse complement strand
GTGCTGGCACTCCAACTACTGCTCCTGCAACTACCGAAGCACCAACTGAAGCACCCACCGAAGCACCAACTGAGGAACCAACCGAGGCACCTACTGAAGCACCTACTGAGGAAAAGGTAACTGTTCGATATGCACACTGGAACCTTGGCACCGAGGAGGAAAATAACATCCAAAGGCAACTCATCCAAGCTTATATGGATTTGCATCCTAATGTGACAATCGAACTTGTGGATATGTCCGACCCCAATGGCGTTGGTTGGGAAGCTCTGTTGACGGGTTATGCTGCCAAAGGTGAGCTGCCAGATGTGTTTGCTGCTAACAATGTGCCGTTGTACTACTCAAATGGCTGGTTGGCTGATGTGACTGACCTTGTTGCAAACGATCCAGATTGGGAATATATTCCCCAGGCACTGAAAGATGCTTTTACCTATTCTGGCAGAGTGTTAGGCATTCCGGCTGGTCAGTTTATCATGGGTTATTTCGTCAACCAGGATCTTTATGAGGCTGCGAACCTCACCGCTCCTGAATATGGTGTATCGGTTGACGAGTTCCTTGAGGTCTCTAAACAACTGACAGATATTGAAAAGGGTGTTCTGGGATTAGATGAAAAATTCCCCATCATGGGTTGGTACCCAAGCACTGTGGATAGTAATCTGGGTTGGTATAGCTTTGATGGGACCAAGATGAACTACAATTCCGCAGCTTTCAAAGAAGCTGTAGCGGTCACTGAGGAGATGATTCCCTATACCTGGCAAGGATTAACCGACGAGCAAAAAGCGAACTTTAAATCCCAGGGTCCATGGGAGCTCTTCCTGAATCAGGAAGTAGGAGCCAAATGGGATGCCTCTTGGAACTTTGTCACTTGGGGTAATCAGGCTACATTTAACTGGGATTTCATTGGGATTCCTGGTGGAAATCAGGCAATCGTTTTCGATGCGATGGCAATTTCTCAAACAGCACCAAACTTAGAGGAAGCTTATAACTTTGCCAAATGGATGACCTTCTCGATTGATGGCTACAAGAAGCAGGTGGAGCTTTGCCAAGCAGCTGGAACCGCACCAAACCTTCCGGTTGCTATTACTGATGAAACTCTGGAGCTGTTCAAGACAGTTATTGATAAACCCGGTGTGAACAAAGCTTTGGAGAATCTCGACAATAGCTTGCTCGAGTCTTTGGGGAAAGTTGTACCGGGATACATCCAAGCCCGCTGGGAGGGTAAACCAGGCATCGATATTGGTGAAAATAAAGACGTTACCATTGGATGGATTTTTGATAATGTTGGTACTGGACAGTTCAAGTATGAGGATTACTCTGCACAACTTGAAGAATTCGCCAATCAGATTTTGGCTGACGCTGCGAAGCAAATTGCAAAATGATTAATTGAAGGAACGAGGGCGTTGTGGTCAAAACAACGCCCTCGACATCAATAGCGTTGCTCGCGGAGGAGTCGAAATTAAAAAGTTCTTTTGAGCAAAGTTAGCATGATATTCACAACTTCTAAACCTCGAAACGTCATAAGCGTTTTGGCTGTTTTATTGACATTGTTGTCGACCACACTTAGCCACGCTGCTCCTATAGATATTCAAGACGCCCAAACATTATCAGCATCAGCAGGGCAAGAAGAGGCTGTCATAGAGATTGGCGCTGAGAGGTTTGGATTACCGCTTGCTAATGATGAATTTACTCAGCTATACCAAAAACCTAGCGTTTTGCTACAGCAAGATGAGGAAATCACCTTTAAGGTGAATATTGCCGAAGATAACTTCTATACTGTTTCCTTTGATATGTTGGCAGCTGGTTCTCCTTTGGTTAAACCAGAGGGGCAGCTACAGGTTGATGGGGATTTTCCTGTTAGTGATACTCGGCGCATAATTTTTCCGATCTTTTACCAAAACCAAAGCAATGAATTTCCCTTAGACCGATATGGAAACCAAGCATTGATACCTCAAGTCCAAATGATGCGGTGGGCTAAAGTTCCCATGCGTGATGCGAATTTTAGCTTGGAATACCCTGTCCAAATATATCTTACGAAGGGAGAACACAGCTTTAATTTTCAAGTTACGCAAGAAGCAATGTATTTGGGTAGTATCTACATTCAACCTTTTATGGAAAATGCAGACTATCAACAATATTTAGTTGATAACCCAGCCTCGGATTCAAAAGGATTTTTGATTGAAATGGAAGCTGAACTTCCAGCCTTCAAAAATGACACTTCTATTCGCCCAGTTCATACCCGCAGCCTAGAAGTAACCCCATACGACACTTATAAACTCATGCTCAACACTTTGGGAGGGGAAAGCTGGCAGGATAGTGGCACGACAGTTTACTATGAATTTGAAGTACCAGAAGATGGGTATTATTACATAACCCTCCGAGCAATCCAAAACACGAAGAATAATTTTACAGTCTACCGCAAGATTACGATCAACGACGAGGTTCCATTCAAGCAGGTCAACCAGGTTCCGTTTAGATATTCTACGGATTGGTCTAATCAAATCATTGGTGGTGAGACGCCATTCAAAATTTACTTATCAAAGGGATCCAATATCCTGGGTATCGAAGCGACTGATTCACCTTACCGCATTGCGATTGAAAGAATTCAACAAGCCCTTATTGATATTAATAATTTATCCTTAGAGATTAAAAAACTTACTGGAAATCAACCTAACCGCTATAAGGAATGGGAAATTACTGAGTATATCCCAGACCTAGAGCAGCGATTGGTGAAGATGGCAGAAGAATTACAAGTTGACAAAGACACATTATTTGCCATCAATGGGAATATTTCTTCTCAGGAGATATTAGCTTACCAAATTGCGATTGATAACATTCGTTTTTTGGCAGCGGATCCAAATAAAGTTCCGATTTATTTAAATCGTTTGTCTAAAGGCTCCGGTTCTGCCGCACAACTCCTTGGTACGGTACTCCCCTCCCTGCAGAGCCAGCCTCTGACTATTGATAAAATTTACATTCATTCTTCAGATCGGCTACCAGAAGAAGTTACTATTCCATTTCTAACCTCGTTTACTGATGGTGTTAAACGATTTGTTTATTCATTCCAGCCAGATCCTTATTATTCAATTGAAGCTGGTGAGAATGAACTGAACGTCTGGGTGAACCGTCCTCGACAATATGTTGATTTACTGCAATCACTTTCGGACGAAACTTTTACACCTGAAACTGGAATCCGGGTTAAATTTTCTATCATGCCCGATGAATCGAAGTTAGTCCTTGCCAATGCTGCTGGCATTCAACCCGATGTAGCTTTGGGAGTGAGCACGAACATTCCTTTTGAACTTGCTATCCGAAATGCACTCAAAGACTTGCGCTCATTTGAAGATTTTGATGCTTATGTTCGAGTTTTTTCACCGGGGGCATTTCTAAGTTACATCATCAACGAGTCAGTATACGCCCTACCAGAAACGCAAGATTTCTGGGTGACTTTTTATCGCAAGGATATCCTTAATTCGTTAGGAATTCCTGTTCCAAAAACGTGGGACGAAGTTATCGAGATTTTGCCAGAGTTGCAACGTTATGGAATGAACTACAACACACCACTTTCAAGTGGTTCAGGTTTCAAACCTTACTTGATGACTGCCCCGTATATTTTTAATTTTGGCGGTCAGCTTTATAGTCCGGATGGATTTTCAACCGGTTTGGAAAGCGAAGAAGCAATCCGTGCGATGAAGTTTATGGCTGAAAGCTTCACAATCTATGGTATGCCAATCCAAACAGCGAATTTTTATGATAGTTTTCGTTATGGCAACCTGCCGATCGGCGTTTCCAACTTTGAAACTTATATCAAGTTGATGACAGCCGCCCCGGAGCTCGTCGGCTTGTGGGATATCGACCTTTATCCCGCGACGGTTCTTGAGGATGGCACGCAGAACCGATATGCAACCGGTTCTGCTCAAGCCTCAATCATTTTTGGCAAGACAACAAAACCGGAAGAATCTTGGGAATTTCTGAAATGGTGGATGTCTACAGACACCCAAGTAAGTTTTCAGGAACGTCTAATTGTCAATTATGGGCAGACTTATCTGTGGAACTCTGCTAATTTGGAAGCATTTAAGCTCGCTCCGATCCCAAGAGAGCATAAAGAAGTGATCTTAGAGCAATGGCAATGGCTACAGGAGCCGGCAAAGATACCTGGCAGCTATATGCAGGAGCGTGAAATCAGCAACGCCTGGAACCGTATTGTCTTCAATGGTGTAAACCCGCGTATTGCAATTGATGATTCGATTGTGATTATCAACCGCGAGATCACGCGCAAAATGGAAGAATTTGGGTATTTACAAAATGGCGTTAAGGTTAAAGAGTTTAGTGTTCCTACCATAGATATGGTGAGGAGGTGGATGGAGAATGCAGACTAGTCTTTCTCAAGGGTTTGAGTTGGAAGTGCCTAAGGAAAACAAGCGAAACTCTGGTTTTCAGCATTGGCTGAAAAAAGAGGGTAGTGCATATAGCATGGTTTCTATGTATGTAATCCTCTTTTTGATCTTCATTGCGGCACCCGTGTTGGTAGCCGGGTTACTTTCTTTTACCAATTTTGACACGATCCAATTTCCGCGGTTTATTGGCTTGAAAAACTATATCACCTTGCTGACACAAGATGATATTTTTATGAAGTATGTATTACCCAATACGTTGCAATTTGCAGCTATTGTTGGTCCAGGCGGATATATACTCTCATTTTTATTGGCTTGGATATTAGCTCAACTCCCCAAATTACCGCGAACAATCTTTGCGCTGATTCTCTATTCGCCATCCATGACTTCCGGTGTAGCTATGGCAGTGGTTTGGAAAACCTTATTTAGTGGTGATCAAACCGGATATTTAAACAGCTTCCTGCTTGGGTTAAATATTATTCAGGAACCGATACAATGGTTGCAGTCACCACAATACCTAATGGTGATTATGATTCTCGTGACGCTGTGGAGCAGTATGGGGGTAGGCTTTTTAGCAATGCTAGCTGGTTTGCTTGATGTTAATCCAGAGCTCTACGAAGCTGCTCGAATTGACGGTATTAAGAACCGATTTCAGGAGATTATTTACATAACCATTCCTTCAATGAAACCTCAAATGCTCTTTGGTGCCGTGATGGCGTTAGTTTCCACCTTTCAGGCAGGCGCGATTGGGGTCGTGCTTTCTGGGAGTAACCCCACACCGCAATATGCCGGGCAGCTTATCGTTAATCATATTGAAGATTATGGTTTTTTGCGTTATGAGATGGGCTATGCTGCAGCAGTCTCAGTGGTGTTGCTCATTATGGTGCTCTTGTTAGACCGTTTAGCGGTGAACTTGTTTAGCAGTGAAGATTATTTGTGAGTAAGCCATGAAAAAGAAAGGACTTTTTCACTATTCGGCAATTTACAGCAGCGGGATAAACCCTAAAGGCTTTCATCCCAGCCAGTTAAAGTTTTATATTTTACTATTACCGTTAGCAGCTTTAATGCTGTTGCCAATTATCTTTATTTTCTCAAACGCATTTAAGCCACCGGATGAACTTTTTGCCTTCCCCCCACGCTTTTTTGTAATTAACCCCACTTTCAAGAACTTTTCGGATTTGTTTTCGACCATGTCAACTTCTGGGATTCCAGTTAGCCGTTACTTGTTTAATAGTATCGTGATTGCTTTAGTGACTATCTTGGCTTCGATCTTAGTCTCGTCTACTGCAGCTTATGCCCTTTCAAAGTTGAATTTCAAGCTCAAAAAAACCATTTTTTCGGTTAATACTGTTGCGCTTATGTTTGTGCCTATCGCTGTTACCATTCCGCGATTTTTGATTATCAATAACTTAGGATTGATCGATACCTTTTGGGTGCATATTTTGCCTGCGTTAGCGATGCCCGTAGGTTTGTTCTTACTGAAGCAATTTATCGATGTGATCCCCAACGAGGTTATTGAAGCAGCACGTATTGACGGAGCATCTGATTTCCAGATTTATCGAATGATAATCTTACCCTTAATAAGACCAGCAATTGCGACCATCGCTATTCTCACGTTTCAAGCCACTTGGAATGATGCTGGGATTTCATCGCTATACATCAATAAAGAAGGTTTAAAGACTTTTGCCTTTTACCTCAGCACGCTTACTGCCACCACATCCACTGGCGCGAACACCGTCGCAGGGCAAGGAATTGCTGCAGCAGCTGCATTAATCTTATTCCTGCCTAATCTAATAATCTTTATTCTCTTGCAAAGTCAAGTGATGAGCACAATGTCACATTCAGGACTGAAGGGATGAAAAAGAAGCTTTGTTTCACAATTGTAATAACGGTCATTTTGATCTTTGTGCCTAACAGCCAAGCGGCTGCGGATTCTCCCTACACGACCTGGGCCTATGGACCTAATGGCGCGCTTGTCCTCACGCAAGATGCTTATAGCCCATACGCAGAAATTGACCTATCCATCAAAAGTGCAGAGGACATGTTCATTACGCCTGAAGGTGAGATTTATATCGCTGATACCGGCAACAGTAGAATTGTGGAGGTTAATCAGGAATTTAAGATAGTTGCAAGTTATGGTGAAGACTTTCTTCAAGGTCCTTCAGGGGTGTTCGTAGATAAAAACGGGAACATCTATGTTGCTGATTCGAAGAAAAACGCTATCATCATCATGGATAAAGATGGCAACTTAATAAAAGAGTTGGGCAGACCAGTTGAGCCACTTTTTGGTAAAAGTCGTGAGTTTTTGCCTCGCAAAATTGTTGTAGATGCACGCGAAAACCTCTATATTATCAGCGAAGGCTCGGTGGATGGAGTGGTGCAAATGAATACCAATGGGAATTTCATTGGGTATTTTGCTGCAAACACTGCCGAAATGTCCCTGAGGATGGTCCTTCAGAGGACTTTTCTGACCGAAGAACAATTGGCACAGTTCATCAGAAATGAAGCGGCATCACCTTCAAACTTGGCAATCGACAACCAAGGGATGCTTTACACTGTAACCGCAGGAACATTGCCACAAAAAAGCATTCGCAAATTTAACATCGCTGGCATCAATATATTCCCTGAGATTATCGGTTCCAATAATTTTAGAGATATTGATGTCAGTGATAATGGATTAGTCGTGGCGGTAGATGCAGACGGACACATATTCGAGTATGACATAACTGGGGTTTTACTTTTCCAGTTTGGTGCTAAGGATACAAGCGGTAATCAACGCATGGGTACATTGACTAACCCAACAGCGATCAGCAGGCATCAAGATTACTTATACGTACTGGATAAAGATAAGAACGCAATTGTAGTTTATTCGACGACTGCATTTGCTCAGACGGTACACGCAGGCACACGCTTATATATGGAGGGGTTTTATGAAGAAGCAAAGCCCTACTTTGAGGAGGTTTTGGACTATAACGGTCTATTTATTACCTCCTATAAAGCCATTGCAGATGCCTATTTCAAGGAAGAGAATTACGCTAAAGCTCTCGAATACTATCGCTATGCAGAAGACCGTAATGGTTATTCACAAGCCTATTGGGAGATGCGCAATGTAGTTTTACAAAACTATCTCGGCACAGCCCTGATGAGCATCCTCGGGCTTTCAATCCTCCGGAGCGGTGTCGATAGACTTAACCGCCGCTATAAATGGTTTGATCCAATCGTTGCCTGGTTTAAAGATCTGACCCGATTTAAGCTCATCGATGACTTTGTCTTTATGTTCCGTTTTATCGGGAAACCTGCGGATAGTTTTTACTATATCAAAAAAGATAAACGGGGAAGTTTATTGTTCGCTGTGCTTATGTTCATCTGGATCGCGGTGGTAAGGGTACTTTCACTGTATTGGACTGGCTTTGTCTTTAACCCCTATGCGTCACCATCCGATATTCGCATTGAGAATGAAATTCTAATGGTTTTCGGTATTATTGCACTTTGGATTACTGCCAATTATTTGGTATCTACCATTTCTGATGGAGAGGGTCGGGTAAAGGATGTGGTTATCGGTACGGCTTACAGCTTATTCCCCTATGCTTTGTTTGCTCTACCGATTGCGTTACTTTCTAGGGTGTTGACATTCAATGAGGCTTTCGTCTATAGCTTCAGTCAAACGATAATGTATGCATGGATGATCTTGATGCTTTTCATCATGGTCATGGAAATTCATAATTATTTCCTTTCGGATACTTTGCGTAATGTGCTCATAACGCTTTTTGCTATGGCGTTATTCGTCCTGACTGGCTATATTCTCTCTGTACTGTTCGGTCAGCTTTTCGATTTTATTTCCGCGATCATTCAGGAGTTAGGATTACGTGGATAAGTTAAAACGATTCACTCAAGGGTTCATAATAATTTGCCTTGTTTTTAGCCTTTTTGGCGGTGTGTTTGGTGTTTCAGCTCAAGGCGACAACCCCTCTGCAAATCAATTTACGCAGATGGATAGTATAAATACGGATTGGGTTATTGATCAGACTATTCCAGAGAGTTACCAAAAGACTGCAGAGAATGATACCTATCTCCTTTATGTTGATCATACAACATTAGGGTTCAAAGTTGTGGATAAACGCAGCGGGTACGTGTGGCATTCCACATTGGATGAAAAATCAGTAGAAGATAAACTGAACAAAAGCTGGGAAGCATTCGCTAAGAGTGGGATCAGCATTAATTATCTAGATAGTAAGGCAGCTAGCAAACGCATTTCAATCACGAATGCGGAGCACGAGTTGACAGTGACGCCAATCGATATGGGCGTAGATTGCAAGCTCACATTCACAGATTTCGGTATTTCTCTTAGTATGATCCTTAAATTAGAGCCCGATGGTGTGAGCATTGAGGTTCCTTTTGAATCAATTCAGGAGACCAACCCAGAGTTCCGCCTGGCAGTTTTACACCTTTATCCCTTCTTCGGCGCCACGCGAGGAGGCAGCGTTCCGGGTTACATGTTCATCCCTGATGGAGCCGGTAGTCTAATTCGTTTTGCAGATACAACCAAAGCCAGGAACATACTCTATTACCGTTATTATGGTCAGGACCTAGGAATGATAGGGAGGGTCCCTTGGGATCCGTTTGTGAACCCGCCTTATGTAATTTCGCTACCCGTTATTGGGATGGTTCATGGATACAAACAAAACGCATTTATTACGGTTATTGAAAAAGGGGCGTCCTATGCTGAAATCCAAGCTCACCCGGGTGGAATTTTGACAAATTTTAATTTCATTTACAATGCTTTTATTTATAACCAAAGTTATTTTCAGCCTACCAACCGAGCTGGCGCTGGCGTCACCACAATCCAACAGAAGCCTAACCAATTCGACGTTAAAATGCAATATCGCTTCCTCACCCAGGATGAAAGTGATTATGTTGGCATGGCTAAAAACTACCAGCGGTATCTCCTCGAAAAGGGTGTCCTGAAAAAACCTGACCGAAGTAATAAGAATAATATCGGTATCCGACTTGAGTTCTTAGGAGCAGAAAAAGAAAAAGTTCTTTTATGGACGCGTTCAATTTCAGTTACGACAGTCAATCAGATGGAAGCTATTCTCGAAGATTTACAAATTTACAATCCTGAGGTGATTTATTATGGTTGGCAGCCGCTAGGGGCTTCGAGCATGCCTCCACAAGCCTTGAAAATCGATAGCAGCCTTGGCAGCTTAGAAGATTTGTTAACTTTATCCAGTAATATCACAGAAAGTGGAGGAAATTTATACCTCTATTACGATCCTCAGGCAGCGATCGTTGGAGAAGGTGGATATTCCAAGCGATACGATTTAGCCATGGCGATAACCATTGTTGAGCTATTTGGCTATCATCGCGGTAAACCAAACAACTACCTAAATATAGATGCCTTAAGTTCTAATTATTCATCCTTGACGCAAGATGTGTGGAATTATGAGACGATTGGGCTTGCACTGGATGAAATTGGTTATAACCTCTATAGCGACTTCAAAAGCGGGAATTTTTTTAATCGAGAAAGCGCTATCCAGCGCTATCGAGAAATTATTGCTGAAAACAATGATTCATTAGCTTTCTACAGTCCTAATGCATATATGTTTGATTTCATGAACGCATATTTTGATATGCCCGTGAGCAATAGTGGTTATATCTATACAACTGATATGGTTCCTTTCCTTCAAATCGTTTTGGCTGGGTACATCCCCTTCTATGGTAAAGCACTGAATTTTTCTTCAGATATGAAAATGGATCTCTTGAAACATGTTGATTTTGGTGTTTATCCATCATACTTCCTTACACACGAACCGACTGCAAGATTTTTGAAAACCAATTCTAATTGGATATACACTTCAGGCTACGAGCAATGGGAGGAAGAGGTTAAAGCTACGTATAGCTGGATGAATGCTCTGCTTGCTCCGGTGATAGGGGAAGAAATCGTTGCACGAGATGTTCTTCAGCCGGGTGTTGTGGCAACAACTTATGCTAACGGCAAGCAAGTGTTGGTCAATTACACCAATCAAACGGTGCAGATTGAGGGTACCACCGTTAATGCTTTGGATGCAGCGCTTCGGGAGGTGTTACCTTGAAAGCAGATAGCCCTACACCTAAGAAGGGTTTTCATCTCACCTTGCGTGCGCGGGAAAACCTTTATGGCTATGCCTTTGTAATGATTTGGATTGTGGGCTTTGTGATTTTTACCTTAGTTCCTCTGATTCAGACTTTCCAATTCAGTTTAAATAATGTTACTGTCACAGCTACGGGCATTAAAATGGTACCAGTACATTGGGCGAATTACTCGCGAGCCTTATTCACTGATCCGACTTTCGTAAGTTTGTTGATTGAATATGCTATCGAAACGCTTGTCTCTGTTCCCATTGTGATCATCTTTTCAATGATCATTGCACTCTTCTTGAACTTAAATTTTAAGCTGAAAGGTTTCTTCCGTACGATTTTCTTCTTGCCTGTGGTGATTACCAGTGGTCCTGTTATACAGGAACTCGTCGCTCAGGGAACCACTTCTGTTCCTGGAATTGCGGATTCTACCGGAATCACTGCAATTCTGTCGCAGTTACCTAGTTATTTGAGTGGACCAATTGAATACCTTTTGACTTCATTCATTCTGATATTATGGTTCTCCGGTGTGCAGATTCTTATCTATCTTTCCAGCTTGCAAAAAATTGACCAAAGTATTTATGAAGCCGCCGCCATTGATGGAGCCTCTGCCTGGGAATCATTTTGGAAGATTACCTTACCTTCTCTTTCCACAACTACTTTGATCAATGCGATTTACACCATAATCACCTTATCGCACTTTTCGGAAAACAAAGTGATTAAGTATATATATAACCAAACTTACGCCGTACAAGGTGGTTTTGGTTATGCTGGTGCAATGTCTTACTTATTTTTCTTCGTTCTGCTTTTGCTATTAGGGATTACAGCCTTTATCCTTTCCCCCCGCTCCGGAAAGAAGCGTTAATGGAGGGTGAACAGATGTTGAGCAAAATCGATATCAATAAAATTAAGCGGTTTCTATTTGGAAGCCGGTCGAGTTACGGGGCATTATTTACGATTGTTCTATATCTCCTCTTAATCGCGCTGGGTTTTGTGTACCTTTACCCACTGCTATTTATGTTCGTGACCAGCCTAAAAAGTCCCACTGATCTACTAAACCCGATGGTTCAATGGATTCCTACCGAAATTTACATGGGAAATTATGTAAAAGCTTGGCGGGTACTCAACTACCCAACCACCATTGTAAGCTCTATTTTAGTTAGTGTCATTCCGTCCCTGATCCAAGCTGCGGTATGTTCCGTGATAGGGTATGGATTGGCACGCTATCGCTTCAAAGGCAAGGGCTTAATTTTTGCCTTAATCATGGCGACGTTTATTATTCCAGCTCAAAACACCGCCATCCCACAAATGCTTACATTCAAGAGCTTAGGGTTACTGGGGAATATATTTGCTATTATCTTGCCAGCCTTGTTTGGGCAAGGATACCGCAGTGCCATATTTATTCTCATTTTCTATCAGACTTTTATGTCTCTCCCTAAGGTACTGGAGGAAGCTGCACGGCTTGATGGTGCCTCGGACCTGAAAGTGTTTCTTTTAGTGGGCTTACCTGCCGCAGTGCCGGCATTTATCGTGAGCATTATCTTCTCAACTGTGTGGTACTGGAATGAATCCTACTTGACGTTGATGTTCCTGGAGGGCGGTGTGCAAACCCTGCCAATGCAACTGGCTAAATTTACCCAAGCTTACGAAAACCTCTATCCTTCGGGTATGGTAAACATTTTTGACCGACTGAATGAAGCCGTAAAATTAGCTGGAACGTTTTTAAACATTTTACCTTTACTGGTGATGTATTTTGTGCTGCAAAAGTGGTTCGTAGAATCCGTGGAAATGACAGGAATTACAGGTGAATAAAAAACTCTTTTTGTCCCTTTTTATTGGACCGCTCTTGGTGAGCTGTGCTGTTTCAAGTGAAGTATCACCTACGAATACGAAAACAGCATATTCTGGTATGCCAACACAAGTGAGTGCTACACCAACTGCTCCAGTTGTCAATACCGAATTGCCAACTGACGATATCACTCAAATTGTTGAAGACGAGATGAAGGGCAGCTTCGACTTCTTTTGGGAACAAGCCAATACGACGCCAGGTAGCTCAGGGTTTGGCTTGGTACGAGATCGCTATCCTGGTTCTGAAAGCATCGCCAGCATTGCTTCCACGGGTTTTGGTCTTACCGCATATCTTATTGGGATAAACAAGGGTTACATAACTGAGCAGGAAGGATACGAACGCGTCAACCAAACCTTAGACACCTTGCTCGCGATGGACCGCGAGGAAGGTTTTTACTATCATTTTGTGGATATTGAGGACGGAAAACGCGCCTGGGAAAGCGAAGTTTCCTCAATTGATACCTCTATTCTGATAATGGGAGTGCTTTCCGCTGGCCAATATTTCGGAGGGGAAATCGAAGAAAAAGCATACCAGATTTACGCCACAATAAATTGGCCTTGGTTTTTGGATAGCTCCCGCCAAATGTTTTATATGGCATACCGCCCAGAAAAAGGCTTTGAGGGACACTGGGATTTTTACGCGGAACAACTGATGATGTATGTGCTTGCGGGAGGCTCGGTTACACATCCAGTGAATGAAATCCCTTACTATACCTTCACGCGCCATGTAGCTAGCTATGGGGGAGGAGAACCCTTTATTCACTCCTGGTTTGGCTCGCTTTTTACTTATCAATATAGCCATGCCTGGATTGACTTTAGGGATTACGTCGATCGTGAAGGTGTCAGTTGGTTCGAAAATTCTGTTAAAGCTTCGCTGGCTCAATATAACTTTGCTATAGACATGGATATCAAATATGAGACACTCGGACCGAATGCCTGGGGGTTGACAGCTTGTGACGGTCCGAATGGATATAATGGCAGGTATGGTGCGCCACCTTCCGGATTTGATAACCAACAGCACTTTGTAGATGACACGATTGCGCCTTGTGCTGCTGTTGGCTCGATCATTTTTACACCGAAGCAATCCGAGCAAGCGTTGCGAAACTATGCTTCAATCCCGGAACTTAAAGGTATGTATGGCTTTTATGATGCCTATAATCTTACGGAAGATTGGTTCGATAGTGATGTGATTGGCATTGATAAAGGTATTACCTTACTGATGCTGGCAAATGCAGAAAATAATTTTGTGTACCAGATCATGATGCAAAACGAAACAATTCTGAACGGCTTGAGTAAGCTACAATTTGTCAAGGGGGAGTAGCAAAAGTGAACGTTACTATCAAGGATGTTGCAGATCGTGCCGGGGTGAGTGTGACTTCGGCATCTTACGCAATTAATGGCAAAGGGACGATTAGCGAGGCAACACGTAAGCGTGTTCTGAATGCCGCAGAAGAGCTCAATTATCACCCCAATGCATTTGCCCGTAACCTGAAAAGGCAACGATCAGGCACGATTGGCGTCTTCATCAGCCGATTCGGTGGCCTTTTTTATGAGGATATTTTGGATGGGATTCATGCTGCGATCTTAGATACAGATTTCGAATTAATCGTTTGTCCGGAAAGCCGCCCAGTCAATAAGCACCTTACCCAGCGCCAAGTGGATGGAGCGATCGTATTTGACTCAAAGATCAGCAGCAAACTATTGCTAAAAATTGCCTCTGAGCAACTTCCGATTATCGTACTAGACCGTAATATAGATTCTCCCAATATCTACCCGATTTTATTAGACAATCAAAGCGGAGCCAAAGCAATTTTTGAGCATCTGTATACTCAAGGAGCTAAACGAATTTATTACCTTACCGGAGCGTCAGATTCGTTTGACAACAAAGAACGCATGCGCACTTTTGTTAAGGAAGCGAAGAAGAAAGGGATCTTCATTCAGGTCTTTACGGGAAACTTTACTCGAGATGCTGGCTATGATGTTGGCAAGCTGATTGTACGTTCGAAGGATCTCCCACAAGCGATTTTTTGTGCTAATGACCAAATGGCAATAGGATTTATTGACGCAATGCATGAATGCGGCATTTGCGTTCCAGAAGAAGTTTCTGTGGTAGGGTTTGATGATATTGCGATCGCACAATATATGCAGCCCTCCCTGACAACTGTGGGTTACTCGCGTTTTGATTGGGGTCATCAGGCAGCCAGCCAGCTAATTAATTACATCGCTAACGGTACACAAATTCAACCTGGACGTATTCCAGTGCAGCTTGTTGAGCGAGAATCCTCTCGTATGGAAAATCATTCGAAATTGGAGGAAACCTCCATTTGATATGAAGTTGGATGAAATCATCAAAGATGAAATTCGACGTTCGGTCGCATTTTTCCTCGATTTTACCAATTTAAAAACGGACAGCCGCGGTTTTGGACTTACAGCCGATTCCACTAAGACTCCTGAGCGTGCTTCGATTGCTTCCGTAGGATATGCTCTCACTGCCTGGGTCATAGCAGCGGAGCGTGGGATTTTGCCGAGAGACACTGCTCGTCGGATTACCGCTGGCACACTGAAAACTCTTCTCTTTAACACCAGTCATTTTAAAGGATTTTTTGCACATTTTTTAGTAACTGAAACCGGCGAGCGATACGGTAAGACGGAATTTTCCACCATCGATACTGCGATCTGTTTGAATGGTGTCATTACTGCTTCAGCTTATTTCCATGATGACGAAATTTCACAATTGGCAGAGGCAGTGCTCGAACGGGTCGACTGGGGCTTCTTGGTTTTTGAGCAGGATGGTATATCTTTATTCCATATGTCTTATAACCCTGATCGGGGAGGATCGTACGTCACGGATAAGCCAGGGTTTATATCCCAGTGGAACCACGCATCAGAACAAAGAATGATGTACCTGCAAGCCGCCAAGAGTCTTGGATCCGTGCAAGCACGAAAACTCTATGCAGGTTTTTCACGCGATATCGGAGAATATCAGGGAAAGCAATTCATCATCAATCCCTTGGGCAGCCTATATGCCTATCTTTGCACTGAAGCCTGGCTGGATTCACGCCGATACCTAGACCCGGATGGGGTGGATTGGTTTGAAAACTTACGGTTGGCAGCTTTGGCTAACCGTCAATTTTGCCTTGAACATGCGGAAAAATATTGTACCTACCATGCCAATAGCTGGGGTATCAGTAGCGGAGATAGCCCACGAGGGTATGCGGTATTTAGCGGTGAACCTTGCTTTGGAAAGCCTTACCATGATGGTACGGTTTCAATCTGGAGCGCTATTGCTTGCTTGCCCGTTCTCCCTGCAGAAACTTCAGCACTGATTGAATATCTCTATACCAGCCACCCTCAAACCTATGGAAATTATGGCTTTTTCAGCGCTTATAATCTGGACGTGCAGCCGCCTTGGTATGGTCATAGCGTATATGGCATTGAAAAAGGCTGCTCGATGATTATGCTCGAAAACTATCTGACTGGATTGATTTGGAATGTTTATACTGATGATTGGTATATCAAAAATGCATTAAGTATTTTAGGGTTTAAACAGAAACCCATTTCCGATATTAATACATAGAAAATTCCTGAACTGGAAGAGGTTAAATGACTGATCAATTTTATGCAAAAGATGGACAATTTTATTTGAATGGTAAACCACAGTTTATTCAAGCAGGCGAATTTCATTATTTCCGCACCCCCCAAGACCAATGGGAAAATCGGTTGAATCTCCTCAATCAAGCTGGCTTTAACGCAGTCGCTTCTTATATCCCTTGGCGGTGGCATCAGGTAGAGGAAGGCACAAGTGATTTTGATGGCCACAGTCACCCTATGAGAAATCTAGCTGGTTTTTTAGACCTAGCTGCCAGCATGGGTTTGTATGTCATTGCTAGACCTGGCCCATACATTATGGCAGAAACGACGCATGAAGGTATTCCTGATTGGGTTTTCACGCATTACCCGCAAGTTGCATTTATTAGTCAGGATGGCAAACCACAAAATGTAGTGAGTTATCTGCACCCACAATTCTTAGCTTGTGTACAACAATGGTATCAAGCGGTTTTTCAGGTGCTTGCACCCCGGCAAATAACTCGAGGCGGTAAGATCATTATGGTTCAGCTCGATAACGAAATGGGCATGATCGCTTGGGTGCGCAATATCATCGATACTAACCCAGATACGATTAGCCGCATGGCAGCATACTTACGCGAAGCTTACGGTCACCGGCTCTCGGGTTATTACCCGATTGATTCGCTGGACAAATTTTTATTAGATAGATTAATGGATCCGCAGCACCCAGCTGCCCATCGAGTTGTTGAAGATTACCGGCGATTCTATCGGAGTTATTTGCGGAATTATGCTACTTTTCTGTGGAATGAGGCGCAAGCCAACGGTATGGAAGTTCCACCCGTTATCAATATTCACGGCTTCATGAACGGAGGGAAGACTTTCCCGATTGGCATCTCCCAACTTATCGAGGTGATGCGCATACCAGGAATGATAAGTGCGACAGATGTTTACCCTGGGCATATTGATGATGGTAATTTCCATCAACTCTTATTGCTGAATGAAATGGTCAAAACGCTGCAAAACCCTGAACAACCCCTCTTTTCGATTGAATTTCAATCAGGAGGGTATCTGGACTTTGGCGGGACTCAATCTTCCCTTTATGACCTTCACAGCCGGTTAAGTGTATCGGTGGGAATGCGCGCAATCAACCATTACTTGTTTTTTGGTGGAGAGAATGACGCACTCCTTAGCCCTATTAAGCGTCACGATTGGGGTCCACCTGTTCGTGTTAGTGGAGGCTTACGTCGTCATTTTACACGCTACTCACAGTTTTCTAGTGCATTACAAAGCTATGGAGAGAGCCTGATCATCTCCAAGCCGCAGGCAGTCACGACCATTGGCTTCCAATTGGACAACTTTATGACTGAGGTCAATACCGGAGCCACCCAAGAAGAAACGCAGATTATTACCCACCAGCGTGAGCAGGTTCTCTTCGATTATATTGCTAAAGGCTTAGCGATTACGCATCGGCCTTTTAATACGGTTGAAATCAGCCAGTGCAAGCTCGACCCAAGAATCACACCGCTGTTGTGGGTGATGATGGAAAGGCAATGCGATGCGGCAACACAAAAAAAACTGATTGATTACGTCCAGCAAGGTGGAAACCTCATCATGATCGGGAGGATGTGTTTAGAACAGTTCGATCACACACCAGTTACACTCCTACGGGATGCCCTGAGGATTACTGATCTACAATCAGAGCCACATTTTGTAGTCGCGACAATTCAGGCTTTTAACCATCGCGATATTCCAGTCTCCATGCTAGAAACCTATACAGGTGAATTCGACGAAATCTTTGCTACAACGCCCGATGATCGCACTGTTGGATTTATCCAATCCGTTGGCGAAGGAAAGGTGCTCTTCCTGGGGGCTTCACTTTCCATCACTTCGCTCGATGATCTGGACCTGTTGGAACAGATAGCACAAACAATGGACTGCAGACCGTTATTCAACCTTTCCGATTGGGTAGATATTCGCCTGAGCTGCGGCGAGCAGGGAAATTTTGTGTTCGTCAATAATTATCAAGATGATCC
>ENA-UOYA01002435-UOYA01002435.1-activated-sludge-metagenome-genome-assembly--contig:-NODE-2435-length-17954-cov-5.901894_pt1 | contig 17954 bp, 21 predicted proteins | sample MGYA00238163_ERZ764804 | MGnify/ENA primary metagenome ERZ764804 (study PRJEB28919, sample SAMN05720223) | activated sludge metagenome | isolation source: Anaerobic digester | place: Hong Kong... | reverse complement strand
TTTTATAATCCTGTTAATCTTCTAAAATCCTGTTAATCCTGTCAATTTGTTTTATCTTTACACTGAGCCAACGATATAATTTTTAAACAAAAAAAAGCCGGGTGCTTAAAACCGGCGCCCGGTACGCTTTTCACATCGATTTTTCAACCAGTTCTATATTCTTTTCCCCGAACCATTTTTTTAGGAATTCCGTATACCTCTCGTTTTGGAACCTGTACCATTTGCGGCGTTCCTCCTCGTAGTCCATCAATACCCGCCTGAACCTGATGTCCTCAAGTTCATTTTCCAGCTGTTTTTTTAAATTCGCATCATCCAGTCCAGCGATAAAGTCCTGCTTAATCTTTAATGACAGTTCTTTTTCGAGCTTGGGGAGCCTGACGAAACGTTCAGGTTGTTTGTCAAGCTTTTTCATAGTGTCTTCATGCTCGGGAAAATCCATTGGTGAAAAATATCTAACGTCACCTGTCTGCAGGTCAACATAGTATTCAGAGTGCTTGCTGCTGTTCTCAAAAGCGTTGATGATCCATGCCAACGTTACTGCTACCTGGCGCATTAACTCTACCCTCCCCTAGATAAATGCGTTCCCGTGGGAATACCTTTTAATCTAAAATTCTATCCCTTTCTGGGCGGGTATACCCTTGGTGTAGTGGTGTTTTATTTCCTTCATTTCGGTAACCAGGTCCGCCCGTTCAATAACCTCCGGGGGAGCGTTGCGGCCGGTCAGAACAAGGTGAAGACTTTCCGGTTTCTTCTTCATCAGGCCAAGTACATCGTCCAGTGAGACCAGCCCGTAATTAACAGCATACAGGATCTCGTCAAGAATGATCAGGTCATATTTACCGGAGGAAATTTCGACACTGGCTGCCTCCAGGGCTTCCTGGGCGGCTTGACGGTGTTCTTCCAGGGACTGATCGCCGGGTCCTTTGATAAAACCCTCTCCCATCTGGCGCATTTCAAAGTTAGGGCCGAGTTTTTCAGCGGCCTTCAATTCACCGTACTTCCAGCCTCCTTTAATAAACTGGAGTACCAACACCTTCATCCCCTGCCCCCAGGCTCTGAAAGCCATTCCTAAAGCAGCGGTGGTTTTACCCTTGCCATTGCCGGTGTTTACCAGAATCAAACCGTTTCTTTTCTCACCCATCAATTGCCCTCCTTTACACACCTTTTTCCAAACCCGTGTTACCAGATTAAATCTTTCTGCTTTAGGTACATTATTCAAGCAATTCGGAATAATCTCCTGCCGTTTTCAGCACACATCTGTGCTAAATCTTCAGTTTCCATACCCCTGAGCCCGGCGACTTCTTCAGCTGTATAAAAAACATAGGCCGGCTCATTTCTCTTGCCCCGGTGCGGCACGGGAGTCAGATAAGGGGCGTCGGTCTCAACCAGCAGGCGGTCTGCCGGAACCCGGGCAGCCACGTCTTTTAACCTGGGGGCCTTGGGAAAAGTGACTGGCCCCGCGATTGAAATATAAAACCCCATCGCCAGGCATTCCCTGGCCATCTCCCAACTGCCGGAATAACAGTGCATAACCCCTCCGGCAGACCCCAAACCTTCCTGGCGCAAGATGTCCATGAGATCGCCATGGGCCTCACGGTCATGAATAATCACAGGCTTCCCCACCTTTTTAGCCAGAGACAGCTGTTCCCTGAACACTCTCTGCTGCACCGGGCGGGGCGATAAATCACGGTAATAATCCAGGCCCATTTCACCCAGCGCCACTACCTTTGGGTGAGCAGCCAATTCTTCAAGTTCTTGCAGGTAACCGGTAGCGGCCTCAGTGGCATTATGGGGATGAAACCCCACTGCCGCGTAAATCAAGTCGTATTTTTCAGCCAGCTTAATTGAGCTGTAAGCCGACTCAAAGTTAAAGCCCACATTTACTATATGTTTTACGCCAGCTTGCCTGGCACGCTGGATCATCTCATCCCTGTCCTGGTCATAAGCTTCATCGTCAAGGTGGGCATGCGTGTCAAACAGAATCATATTACACCTTTCCCTTTTGAAATTTTAAAACAACCAGACAGGATTAACAGGATTCAAAAACCGATTAACAGGATTTATTATTATTTTTAACTTCTATAATAATTATTAAAAAATCCTGTAAATCCATTTAATCCCGTAAATCCTGTCAATTTGTTTTACTTCTTACCCGCAGTATCTATTCTCGGGAACAGGGCCTCGCCGCGTTTGACGACGGTGCCGGCGGGCAGTTTGCCCCAACTCAGAGATTCCCAGGTCTGCAGGTCGGGGCGGTCCTCCAGGCCCAGCTGGGCCCAGACCCTGGCCGGCAGTTTGGGCATAAAGGGCGCGGCCATAACGGTAATAAACCTCAGGCTCTCTGCCAGGTTATACATAACCGTGGTCAGCCTCTCCCGCTTGGCGGGGTCCTTGGCCAGCCCCCACGGCGCGGACTCGTCAACATATTTGTTGGCCCGCCCTACCAGGCGCCAGATCGCAGACAGAGCATTGGAGAGGTCCATTTTATCCATCCATTCTTCTACAACGGCAGGTGTATCCTCAGCCAGATCGATAAGTTCCCGGTCAGGCCCTTCAGGCGCTCCCGGAGGTTCTACTGTGCCCTTGCAGTATTTTTCCACCATGGCTATGGAACGGCTTACCAGATTGCCAAAGTCATTGGCCAGGTCTTTATTGATCCTTTCTATCAGTGCTTCCTCGCTGTAATAGCCATCTGACCCGAAAGGCAGTTCCCGGAGCAGGTAATAGCGGATGGCATCCACACCGTATTTATCAATGAGCGCCAGCGGGTCGATCACATTACCCTTGGATTTGGACATTTTGCCGCTGTCTAAAAGAAGCCAGCCATGACCTACCACCCGCTTCGGCAGATCCAAGCCCGCGGCCATTAACAGCATAGGCCAGATAATACTGTGGAAGCGTACGATGTCCTTGCCCATCAGGTGCACATCCGCAGGCCAGTATTTTTTAAAGAGACTGTCATCTTCCGTGCCGTAGCCCAGGGCCGAGATATAGTTGGTAAGGGCATCCACCCAGACATAGATTACGTGCTTGGGATTAAAGGGCACTGGAATACCCCAGTTGAAAGTCGTCCTGGAAACACAAAGGTCCTCCAGGCCGCTTTTAATGAAACTGACCATCTCGTTGCGCCGGGAAACAGGCTGGATGAACTCCGGATGCTCTTCAATATGTTTTAACAGGCGGTCCGCGTATTTTGACATTTTAAAAAAGTAGCTTTCTTCCTGCAGCAGTTCCACCGGCCGCCCGCAGTCCGGGCAATTGCCTTCTTCCAGCCTGCTTTCGGCCCAAAAAGCTTCACAGGGTGTGCAGTACCAGCCCTCATAGCTGGCATTATAAATGTCACCCTGGTCATACAGTTTCTCAAAAAGCTTAGATACCACCTCCTGGTGGCGGGGTTCAGTGGTACGGATAAAATCGTTATAGTCCACCTCCAATTGTTGCCAGAGATGCTGAAAACCTGCAACGATTTTATCCACATACTCCTTGGGAGACTCTCCCTTGGCTTTGGCCGCCCTTTCAATCTTCTGTCCATGTTCATCCGAACCGGTGAGAAAGCGGGTATCGAAACCTGTCAGCTTTTTGAAGCGGGCCATGGCGTCTGCCGCCACGGTGGTGTAAGCGTGCCCGATATGCAGGTTGTCGCTTGGGTAATAAATCGGTGTAGTGATGTAAAATGTTCCTTTGCTCATGTTTGATCGCCCTTTCTTAAAGAAATTAATCGAAAATAAAAACTCCGCCTCTGTTTGAACAGGGGCGAAGTTTAACTCCTCGCGGTACCACCCTTTTTCACCCGACCCCATAACGGATCGGGCCTCATCAGGCACGGGGAACTGCTCCCGATACCCTAGCCTGGTAACGGCGCTAAACCCGGCGCGGCTTACTGATATTTCAGCCACGCGGCTCGAAGGCCATGTTCAGCCTGCTTTCCCCGGCGGGCTTCCACCTTGTCCCCGCTCTCTGTCCGGGTAATCATCCGGCTTACTCTTCCTCTTCATCGCCATTTAAACACATTTTAACAATCAATAACCTGATTCTAAATGAAGGTCCTATTTTTGTCAAGTTTCTGGATAACGCACAAAATTATTGTAGATTTTTACAAAAACTACTTGACTTTTAATGGAATCGCTGGTACCATTTACTTGCAAAAAATATTATTTTCTTGTCGAAATTTGTCACAAGGGAGGGATAGAATATGAAATCAACTGGTATCGTCAGAAAAGTGGACGAACTCGGCAGGGTAGTTATCCCTATCGAACTCAGGCGGACTTTAGGCATCGACGAAAAAGACGCTCTTGAAATTTATGTTGATGCGGAAAAGATCATCCTCAAAAAATATGAGCCCGCCTGTGTTTTCTGCGGCAATGCATCCGACGTCCAACACTACAAGAATAAAATGGTCTGCCGTGAATGTGCCACGGCTATGTTTGAAAACGCCAAAGCAATGTAACTGACTAATAGATGAGAGAGACTTCCTGTCTCTCTTTTTTTTTGCGCTTATTTAACTTCTTTCATCAAGTACCGCCCGGTAAACCTCTCGCTTCGGCAGACCCCGCAGCTGTGCGACCTCGCGAATCGCTTCCTTGCGGGCCATGCCCGCGGCTTCCAGGGCAAATACGTGATCAGGCACGCTGAGCCCGGGGCAAATTGCTTCATCTTCCAAATTCCGCTCTTCACCTGTGGCCCCGGCCACCACCAGAGTAAATTCCCCTCTGGGTTCGTTTGACTTAAAATGTTCCGCCATGTCAGTTAGAAAGCCCCTGATAACTTCTTCATGCCGTTTGGTTAATTCCCTGGCAGCAGCAGCCCGGCGGTTGCCAAGCGACGCAATAAGCTCCTCCAGTGTTTCCCTGAGGCGGTGCGGCGCTTCATAGAAGATCAGTGTCCCCCTTTGACGGCGGAGTTCCTCTAATTTTTCCCGCCGTGCTTTTTTAGCTGCGGGCAGAAAGCCGGTGAAAACAAACTGCTCTGTGGGAAGGCCCGAAATCACCAGGGCGGTTATGCCGGCGCTGGGGCCGGGAACTGGAATCACATCACACCCTTGCTCTATAGCCCCTGACACCAGTTCCGATCCGGGGTCGGAAACCCCGGGCATTCCGGCGTCTGACACCAGGGCAATACTTTTGCCGCCGGCAAGCAGCTCAAGCAGGTAGTCACCCTTCTTTTTCCGGTTGTGCCGGTGGTAACTGGTAAGCGGTGTATGAATCTGGTAATGGCTGAGCAGTTTACGGGTGTGGCGGGTATCCTCCGCGGCGATCAAGTCGGCTTCCCGCAGCACTCTTAACGCGCGGAGAGTTATATCCTCCAGGTTGCCGATAGGTGTGGCGCATAAGTAAAGCACACCATTTTTGGCTTCAGTCAAAGGTTTGTCACCTCACATTTGGGGAGGTGGGCCGTGAGCCGTGGGACGTGGGTATATCCTGCATTCCTGTTGGGTCGTGAGGCTTGGGACGTGAGACGTGAGATAAAGTTATCCTTTAGGGTTAAAACCGTCCAACATATAACTACTGAAATTGCAGGTGATACCTATATGTCTTATGGTCTTTGACCCTTGATGCTATCATGCAGTCCCACTTCTCACTTCTCACGTCCCACTACCCAAATAATTCGCACCTACAATTATTGTGTGCCTATTGTTGCACTTAAAGACCCAAGAGGAATACCCAGGCCTCACATCTCACGTCTCATTTCTCACTTCCCAAATCTCACGTCCCACTGCCCAATTGCGGTTCTTGCTCTTTTCTCAGGAAGGCCATGCAGAAAAGACAATCGCCTGAGCGCTTGCGGCCAAAATAAGCGTTGCAGATATGAAAATTATGGTCGTACAGACCAAGCAGGTTAAAAAAGCCTTTATGGGGGACTCCCGAATCTGCTCCGTCGCCGCCTAAGCCCTCGCGGTAAAGAGCGGCCAGGTCCTTTCTGAGCCGGGAGTTTTCTTCTTCCAGTTCCTGCGCTTTATTCTTCAACTCCTGTACCTCAGCCAGGAGAGCATGCAGTTTTAGTTCCATTTCCCTGGTCAATTTGAACAATGATTGCATTAAACGGTCTCCTCGCCGGCCTGCTCAGCGGGCTCTTTCTTACAGCCCCTGCAGTTCCTGGCCTGGCCTTCTTTCAGTGTTATATCCTCACAGAGATATTCCTTTACGATCTTACTCTCTTTTAATTCAACGCTAAGGCTGTTTTTAAAAATATTGATGGCCACAACCTTTCCTTCCCCGTCAGGCGCCACTACCAGGCTGCCGATCTCCGGAAAATCTTCTTTGGCCTGTTCGTAAGACTCGTTTTCGTACTTGAGGCAGCACATCAGCCTGCCGCATATACCTGAAATCTTGGTCGGGTTGAGGGACAGGTTTTGATCCTTGGCCATGCGTATGGAAACTGAAGCGAAATCCGACAGCCAGGTGGAACAGCAGAGAACCCTGCCGCAGCAGCCCAGTCCACCGATCATCTTGGCCTCATCCCGTACCCCGATCTGCCTCAGTTCAATGCGGGTCCTGAAGACGGAAGCCAGGTCCTTGACCAACTCCCGGAAATCAATGCGCCCGTCAGCTGTAAAGTAAAAAATAATTTTATTGGCGTCGAAGGTTTGTTCAACCCCCACAAGTTTCATGGGCAGGTTATGGTCCGCGATTTTTTCCAAACCTACCTGAAAAGCCCTGCTCTCCTTTTCCCTGTTGAGCAAAAGCTGTTCCTGATCCTGTTCCGTGGCCTTCCGGATTACCTTTTTAAGCGGCGCCACCACTTCATTTTCTCTAACTTTAAGAGGGCCGGCAACCACCTGCCCGTACTCAACTCCCCTGGCGGTTTCCACTATGGCGCCGTCGCCGGGCGCCAGCGAGTTTTCGCCGGGGTCAAAATAATAAATTTTTCCTGCTTTTTTAAAGCGTACTCCAACAACTGTTATTTCCACCGGCATTCATCCCTCCCTGGTGCAGATCATGTTCTTAAGTATAATTCAGTGTTCCCGGTAATTTTTTGTAGTTATAAGCAAACCCGGCCAGCTTCAAAAACAAGGCCTCCAGGATCAGCCTGGTGTTTATGTTGGTCTCTGCCTTGCCTTTGGCGGATTCTATACTCTCTATTATTTCCAAAAGAGCGGGGGTCTCAAATCGTTCCGATTCGCTTTTGATCAGCGCGGTATGGTCATGGTTGAACAACAGTCCGGCTTCGCCAGTTTCCCTGTACACCATCAGGTCGCGGTACCAGCAGGATAGTATTTCCAGGGTAAAATAAGCGCTCTCCCTGCTTTCCGCGGCCTTTTCAGCCATTTCCAGAGCCTCACAGGGTCCCGCTTCACTCAGTGCCTGCAGCAACTTGTAAACCGCCTGCCTCTTCTCCTGGTAAGACCCGGATGTGTAAGCCAAAGCTTTGCCCATACTTCCGCCGGAGAGGGCTGCGGGCAGCAGCGCGTCTTCTTCAGCCATACCGTGCAGCCTAACCAGACCCTCAACTAATTCCGGCAACGGGATGTTTTTAAAAAAAACCTGCTGGCAGCGTGAAAGAATTGTCGGGGGAAGAAGCTGGGGCCTTGCGGTAATCAGAATGAACACAGTATCCGGCGGGGGCTCCTCCAGGGTTTTCAACAGGCAGTTGGACGCCTGGCCGGTCATGGTTTCGGCCTGCCGGATTAAAAAAATCTTGCGGCCGCCCTGGTAAGAACGGTAAGGCACCTTGCGCTGAATGTCCCTTATTTGTTCGATTTTAATCGATGCGCCGTCCGGGCCCAAGGCATAAAAGTCGGGATGATTGCCGCTTCGCACCTGGCGGCACGACCGGCAAACACCGCAGGCGTCCCCGTCGGCGGAACTGGAGCAGAGCAAGGCCCGGGCAAAGGAAAGGGCGACTGTCTCCTTGCCGACTCCCTCGGGACCGGCAAAAAGATAGGCATGCGCCACCCGCCCCTGGGAGACGGTATTCCTGAGCATTCTTACAACTTGTTTATGTCCCGCTGCCTTTTTCAGGAGAAGCATTTAAAATTTCCTCCACTGCCCTCAGAACATCCGCGTAAACTTGTCCAACCGGCCTGTTGGCGTTGACCACACTGTAGCGGGACGGATCCCTTGCGGCCAGTTCCAGGTAACCCGAGCGGACTTTCCGGTGAAACGCGCGCGCTTCCCGTTCAATCCGGTCAGCGTCCCGCCCTGACAGGCTGATCCGGTCCATACCGTCCTCAATCCCGGAATCCAGGATAATCGTCAAATCCGGCGCCAGGCCATCCGTCGCCGGTTCATTGATCCGCTCCAGCAGCCCTACCTCAATGCCCCGCCCGAATCCCTGGTAGGCCAGGCTTGAGTCCAGAAACCGGTCACAGAGCACAATCCTGCCCTCACGCAGCGCGGGTAAAATTACCTGGGCTACATGCTGGGCCCTGGCAGCCGCGTAAAGCAAGGCTTCAGCCCTGGGAACCAGCTCGCCGTATGCCGGGTCGAGCAGGATTTCCCTGATTAATTCTCCCACCCTGGTGCCGCCCGGCTCCCTGGTATTTAACACTGCGAAGCCGCGGCTTCTCAAATCATCTGCCAGAAGGTTAAGCTGAGTGGTCTTGCCTGACCCGTCGATACCTTCAAAGACGATAAACTTCCCTTTCATCAACCTACGTCCTATTCTATCACAATTTTTATACTTTTTAATGCCGGATCGGACATCCCCTGGCAGGGCAGCCTCATCCTGCTGACCAGTGTCAGGTATTCATGAATTTCCGCCGTTATTTCTTCGCCCGGGTTAACAGCGGGAATACCGGGCGGGTAAACTGCCACCGTTTCAGCGCTGATCCTTCCCCTGGCTTCAGCCAGGGGCACCTGCCGCGACCTGGCAAACCAGGCTTCCCGGGGCTTCATCCTTTTTTTGAAACCCGCCGGGGCGCCAGGCAATACCGCCGCGGCGGGGAGCTTATCCCTGGCTGCGATATCTTCCAGAGCACTTGCCAGCGCGTCACACTCTTCCCTGGTTGAGCCGATTGAAACAAAAGCTACTATATTGCAGGCGTCCGCCATTTCCACAAAAACATGATAGCGCCGGGCCAGCAGCCCGCTGACCTGAAAGCCGGTCAGGCCCAGCCCCCGCACTGAAATAACCAGCTTGGTGGGATCCAGCCTTAAAAAGCCTTCCGGCAAGTTTTCTTCAGTCAGCACACGCAGGCCTTTAATCCCGGCAAGCCGCTCGCGGGTATAGCGGGAAAGCGCCAGAGTTTTATCAAGAAGGTATTCGCCCTGTACGGCCAACTGCCGCCTGGCCAGGTCCAGGGAAACCATCAGGAGGTAGGAAGGGCTGGTGGTCTGCAGCAGCCGCAAAGCCGCGGCGACCGCGTCACTGTCCACAATTTCACCTTTTAAATGCAGGATGGAGCTTTGGCCCAGCGAGCCCCCCAGTTTATGAGTGCTCTGGACGGCGGCGTCCGCGCCAGCCGCCATGGCATCTTCCGGCAAACCGGGGTGAAACCGCAGGTGGGCGCCGTGCGCTTCGTCCACTAAAACCGGCTTGTCCGCCTCATGCGCGGCAGAGGCCTGCCCGTCCAGGTCACACAGCACACCGTAAAAGTTGGGACACACCGCCAGGACCGCGGCCGCGCCCGGGTGACCCTCCAGCGCCTGGCGGATCCTCAGGGGCGGCACGCCGCAGTCAACTTCAAAACCAGGCATGATTTCCGGCAAAACATACACAGGGTCGGCGCCGGCAATAACCAGGCCGCCCAGCACCGAGCGGTGGACGTTTCTGGGCACGATCACTTCCCTGTTCCCTGCCTGCGCGGTCAGCAGTGCCTGGATGCCGACAGAAGTGCCGTTGACAAGAAAGAAACTCCTGTCGGCGCCATAGATTTCCGCCGCCAGTGCCTGGGACTCGGCTATGGGCCCATGTGGGTTGTGCAGGTCGTCCAGTCCCGGCAGTTCAGTCAGGTCAAAAGCAAAAATTGCCCGCTCTCCAAGCTCTGGCGGGAGAGCCTGGCCCTGCCTGTGGCCGGGGATATGAAAACCAGCCGGGTTCTTAGCGTTGTGTCTTACCAGGGCTTCAAAAAGGGGCGCCCTGTCCTGCCTCCTGCGCAAAAAAATAAAAACCTCCGCTTGCAATAATTTTAAAAAAATACAGCTTTTACTGAAACTTAATTTTATCATAACAGAAGAGCTGTTTCCAAGTATACCCTGCAATTTTACCAGCAGTTTAATCTTATAGATGAACTAAACCGGGCTAAAATATCAAAAATGAACTTTTTAAAAAAGAGGGGTGGTACTTGTGATCGGTTATTTTCCTGATAAAATAGACGAAAAAACCCTGTCCAGAAAATACCGCACCAACGTCGGCAAACTGATCAGGGCTTGGAAACACGGCATCTCGGATCAAGAAATCTCGACCAAAACAGGCCTTGGATTGTCCACTATCAATTCAATAAAACAGGACCTGGAACTGGCTCACAGGTACATTCGCCTCAGCCAGAGAAAGCAGCGTCCCGATGCTCACGCGCTAAACCCCGCCCAGATTTTTTTCAGCCCAGATATATAAATATCGTAATCCGGATCATTCCTGGTAAGGGAGATAATTCTCGCCTCGCAGGCGGGGCAGATATAATTGCCTCTTAAACACAGGCCTTTCTTGTCGTCCCGGCTCAATCGCCGGCAAAGGATACAGGCAGATGATTCTACAGCCACCAGCTTTCACCACCCGGAGCCAGATTGCTTAAAAAATCTTGATTTAAAATATGAAGCGCACCGTGGTTTGGTGAGAGGGACTGCAGCTTAAGGGCTGTCTCAATTTTTGTTCTTCTTTTTGTCAATTCTGATGGCGCAATCCGGGCAAACGTTCTGGCAGACACCACAGGCGATACACCTGTTGTCCGCTTTTACCGAGGGAGTACCGTAAACTCCCAGCACATCGCTCCAGTCAATGCAATCAACAGGACACTTTTCTACGCATAGCCCGCAGCCCTTACATAGACCGGGGAATAAGGTCCAGAAACCTTTGTCCAGCTCCAGCGTCCTGCCTTTAAACTCCAGTGACATCAGTGCAGTCCTCCTAACATCTCACTACCCAACTTTACTCCGCGCTCCAGCGCCTTGAAGTTTAAGTCACGCAGGTGCGGCTGTTTCTCAAATTTATAGCCAAGTTTTTTTTCCACAGCAGCTTTGGCCTTGTCCAGAGTAATTACTCCGGTCGCGCCTATTACCGCTCCCATTATGACCATATTGAAAACACGCGGCTGAAGTTCTTTTTTAGCGACCTCCATAGCTGGGACAGGCATAACTCTGGCCGCGTTCTTCGGCAGTTCATCGGCTACACCCTCCATAGCGCTGTCGTAAATAAAAGTGGTTTCAGGCCCGGTGTATTGAGCGGTGCGCTGTACGGCACGGTCGCTTAAAGCCGCTACAATATCACCTTTCAGGAATTTGGGTGACCCGATGGTCTGGTCGCTGATCTGTAGAAAAGCGACTGAGACCCCTCCTCTTTGCTCTACCCCAAAATTCGGAATGTATAGGGCCTGCCTGCCCTCTTCATTGGCGGCCTCAGCCAGAATTTCGGCAATGGCCTGAACTCCCTGACCGCCTTCACCCGCCAGTACCATCCGTGTAGTATCAGGCATCTGCTGTAACCTCCCCCCGGCCCGGTATTTTTATTTCTCCCACTTTAAAGTACCCGGCCATGTCCTTTTCAATAAATTCCCAGGTCCTGGCCGCATCGGTCCGCCAGTTGGTGGGACAGGAGGAAAGCGCTTCCACAAAAGAAAAACCTTTACCTTCGATCTGATTTTTCAATGCCTTTTTTAAATACCCGGTTAACTGCCGCAGGTTGGCAATACTGCCCCTGGCCACATAAGCTCCTTCCTGCACAATAGAAGAAATCATTTCCGCCCCCCGGAAAGGCATCCCTGTTGTGCCGGGATCGCGGCCGAAAGGAGAAGTTTCTGTTTTTTGGCCCGGCAGGGTGGTGGGCGCCATCTGGCCGCCGGTCATGGCATACTGTGTGTTATTGGCGACAATCACCGTAATTTTTTCATTGCGCATGGCTGAACTGACCAGGTGCTGCACTCCAATTGAGTACCCCCCGCCGTCGCCCATATAAGCGATGCAAATCAGCTCCGGCCTGGCTCTTTTAATCCCCGTCATGACCGGGGTCGTCCGCCCGTGGTGGGCCTGGACCGTATCAAGGTTGAAAAGGTCCCAGGAAAGCAGGGAGCAGCCTATATCACAGCCATACACTACCCTGGACTGTATTTCAAGATCATCGATTGCCTCACCCAGGCATTTCAAAATTAACCCGTGGCCGCACCCGGGACAAAATTTGTGCGGTTTGGTATCAACCCGCCATGTTTTAGGCATTACTGGCGCTGGCTGCATAATAACCTCCCAATCTTGAGAATACAGGAGTCAGGAGTCAGAATACAGAATAAAAACTTTTCTGTTGTCTTCTGAATTCTGAATTCTGTCTTCTGAATTCTACGATTTTATTATTTCTTTTACTCTGGCTTCCACTTCTCCGGCTGTGATGCCGACGCCGGGCTTGAAGAAAGTAGATATTTCAGTGGCGGAGCCGCAGGCCACCTCCTTCAGCAGCCTTGCCATCTGCCCGTACGAGGACTCCACCAGCAGGATTTTCGGCGCCCCGGCCACCAGTTCCTTGATCTGTGTTACCGGAAGCGGGCGCAGCGTGACCGGCCTGAAGCCGCCTACTCTAAACCTCTGTTGGCGCAGGTTTGCGACAGCTTCCCTGACTGCACGGAAAACAATGCCGTGCGCTATAACCACCAGTTCCGCCCCTTCAGTTTCCATTGACTCATATTCCGCGATTTCGGGGGCGACTTTTTCAAACTCCCTTATATCGCTCATAACTTTTTCGTAAAGCTCTTCTTCCAGGTTAAAGGTGTTTCTGTACTGGGCCGGCGGCCTGTCCTTGCCTGGTTCCCCTTCTTTGCCGACAAAGGGCTCCGGCTCAAGCAGGCTGATGCCCCGCGTTTCCGGGTCATAAATGGTCAGGGGCTCACGCATTTTAGCCTGGTAGCCGTCCCCCAGCACAAAGGTGGGGAAACGGTATTTCCAGGCTGTGTTAAAAGCTTTGATCGTGTAGTCATAAAGTTCCTGGTGCCCGGCAGTGGAGTAAACAACCCTCATCCCTTCACCGTTGCCACCTATGGTTGTAAGGGTCACTTCCTGCTGGGAGTAAATCACCGTGGCAGTGGAAGGGCCGCCTCTTTGCTGCAATACCGCCACAGTGGGCAGCCTCATCATTTCAGCCATAGCCATAGGCTCCTGCATCAATACACTGCCGCTGCCGGCTGTCGCCGTAAAGGCTTTGCGGCCTGCCATCACCCCGCCGGCAGTGGCAAAACCGGCTGAAAGCTCATCTTCAGTCTGCAGAAATTTCTTGTCGTACTTGGGAGCAAGCCTGGTCCAGTAATGCATAACCTCGTTCTGAGGTGTGATTGGATAACCGTACATAATATCAGCCCCGGCAGCCAGCGCCGCCCAGGCTACAACCTCGTTCCCGGTCATAAAAACTCTTTTTTCTTCTGTCACAGCTTTCTCTGACATTCAATACCCCCCATTTGGGATGTGAGATGTGGGACGTGGGACAATTGGGCTGTGGGCCGTGAGACGTGGGACGTGGGTATATACTGCATTCCTATTGGGTAATGGACCTTATCACGCGTCGGAATATTCTGTATATTATGGAGATCTTTGACCCTTGAAATCATCATTCAATCCCACTTCCCACTTCCCACTTCTCACTTCCCACTTCTCACTTCCCACTTCTCACTTCCCACTTCTCACTTCTCACTTCTCACGTCTCACGTCTCACTTCTTACTTCCCATATTACCAAAATGCTCTAGGCATAAATCTTTCCAGCGGCCGGACCGGGTTGCCCATGCAGTCCGCCGGACCTATTTTCTCTGCCAGCTCGGTGTCCGCCAGGGTCGCCACCACAGGCAGGTCAAGTATTGAGGCGGCTTCAGCCACCATCCTGGCGCCTTTCTGAACCAGTTCCACAGTGGTTTCCCCCGCCAGGTGAGAATTGTTGATTAAGCCGTCCACCCGCCCCATTAAACTTACTTCCGCCACAATATCTTTCACACTGGACGTCATCGGGCGGCAAATATTGATAACAGCAAAAACTTTCAGGTCGGGGTCCCGCACAGCGCCTTCCAGCAGGTTCAGAGTCCTGGCGCCGTCCACCCCGTAGCCGATATCCAGAATAATATCGCCCTCGCGCTTCAGCGCCCAGCGCGCCTCCGGCTTGAGCAATGTGCCGGCCTCACCCAGCCCCATGGTTTCCCCGGTTTGCCAGGCGATCACGTCAAGCCCAAGGGTCGCAAGCTCTTTTTGCAAGGGGCGCAGGGTATAAAAAGGCTCAACTATGTCCAAATCAACCAGAGCGACTTTCCTGCCCTGGCGGGCCAGCTCCAAAGCGCGGTTGATCGCGCTCTCACTTTTGCCGGCTGCATATTCACCTATGTAAGCCTCGACGATACGTCCTGTCATTAGTATGCATGTCCCCCTGTTTTTTAAGCGGAAAATACCGTGATAATTAATCTAGAAATTTGTGGTTAATGCAGGTGTACGTAACACAAAAGCAAAGGAAGCAGGTTGGCCACGTTGAAAAAGAGTATCATAACTCTTCCTTCTCTACCCTCCCTGCTTCCTGTTATCAACCTCTTGCATCCTGTTTTTGGCTAACCAGTCAAAAACAAGCAGGTTTCATGCTTGATCAACAGGAATACTCTATCACATCTGGTCTTTAAAGGTATCTGACGACCTTTTCTATTTGACCAGAACTCCCCCAAACAATCTTTTAAGAGACTGTACAACGAATATTCTTACAGAAAATTTTGAATTTGTCAACTACTCTTTCAATATTATTTGCCAATTATCCCATTTGGTTCTTTTGCTTTTTAAAATCATATTTTATTTATGCACAATACAAAGCAATTTTAATCAGCCCATCAACAGGCAGTTTAGCAGCACCAGCAAAACCACCCCCGGCAGCTGAAGTATGCCGGCGGTTAGTACAGTTGCCGGATTAATGGCAATGTGAAAACCAAACTGGCCGAATACCGTATTGATGGCAGCCAGCAAAACGCCGCCCAGCAATGCCCAGGCGCCCAAACGGATTAAAAATTTTAAGGGGCGAAACAATGCCGTCCCCAGCAGATAAATACCGAAAAGCCCTGCCAACCCGATGATCACTATTTTCCATTCCAATGCCGGTGCACCTCCTTAGCACCATTATATGGCCCGGAATGAAAAATATTCCTATTTCATTTCCCGCCTGCCTTCCAATGCCTTACACAGGGTCACTTCATCGGCATATTCCAGGTCGGCGCCCACCGGCAGGCCGTGCGCGATTCTTGTCACCAGCAGGCCCAGGGGCTTAAGTAGGCCGGACAGGTACAGGGCGGTAGCATCCCCTTCCACATTGGGGTTGGTGGCCAGGATGATTTCTTTTACTTTCCCGTCTTCCAGGCGCCTCAGCAGTTCTCTGACGCGCAGCTGTTCCGGGCCTATCCCCTCCATGGGTGAAATGGCCCCGTGCAGCACATGATAAAGGCCTTTAAAACTCCTGGCCTTTTCCATAGCCACCACGTCCCTGGGCCTTTCCACAACACAAATGACATCTCCCCTGCGCCGCTCATCCCGGCAAATAAAACAGGGGTCCTCATCAGTAAAATTACCGCATACCCGGCAGTGCCCAACAGTGCGCCTGGCCTCCTCAATAGCCCGCGCCAGGCCGGCGGCCGCCTCGGGAGCGGCGTTTAACAGGTGAAAAGCCAGGCGCTGAGCTGTTTTGGGGCCGATACCGGGAAGCTTGGAAAGCTCGTCTATCAATCTGGCTACTGGCTTGGCGTAATAATTCATTTAGAATAAACCGGGTATTTTAAGCCCGCCGGTAAGTCTGTTCATCTCCGCGGCAACCATATCCTGGGCTTTTTTCAGCGCTTCATTTACAGCGGCGATAATCAAGTCCTGCAGCATTTCCACATCTTCCGGGTCAACTGCCTCGGGTTTTATTTCCATGGATATAATCTCATTTTTACCGTTGGCGATCACCTTTACCGCACCGCCCCCGGCGCTGCTTTCCACCGTACGGCTGGCCAGTTCGTCCTGCAGCTTAAGCATATCCTGCTGCATCTTCTGGACCTGTTTCATCATTTTATTCATATTGCCGCCCATCATTTAACCATCCCCCTTCAATTTAATTAAAATAAAGTCCCCTGTTCCTCGTCATCCAGAATAATTTCCTCTCCCCCGAAACGCCTTTTCACCTCGACAACCGCATCCCTGGCAGCCGGCTCTTGCTCTGTGGGTTCAGTTTTATCCTGGTAATTTTTAAAAGTTATCTGCCATTTTCCCTGCAATAATCTGCCCAGCAGGCCTTCCAGGTATTTCTTATTATCGGCGCGTTCAGCCATTTCTCTGCCCAGCACGTCACTCGCCGGGAATCCCACAGTCAGGCTCCTGCCTTTCAGAGCCAGGGGCTGCGCTTTGGCATAGTTATGGTAGAGGGGCAGCCGCTCCCTGCGCATGATGTCCATCAGGTCAAACCATGCCTGCCGTACTTTCTCCAGTGAAATCTCATTATCCTGCGGTCCCGTCTGTTCTATCGCCAGCCCCTGTTCCCGGGGCCGGGGCGCTTCTTGATGCTTCCTGTCCGGCGCTGCCGCCGGTTTTGCAGGTGTTTTAACTTCAACACCCGCCAGGCTGTTTAGTTTTTCTTCGACCGCTGCCAGTCTGGCCGATAAAGATTCGGTGTCTGAAAGCCCCCCGGCGCTGCATGCTCTGACCAGAGCCAACTCAAGGACGATAGCAGGCATGGCGCTCCACTTCATATTCTGCTCAGCCTCAGCCATGATTTCCACCGCCCGCACCAGGCCTTCTTTAGAAAACTTGGCCGCCATCCCGGCCACCTGAGCCGGCTCTCCCCAGGCTTCTTCCGCCGCGGCATGCGGAGAGATCTTTTCGAGGAGAAGCGCCCGCAGGTAGCCGGCCATCTCCCTGGCAAAAAGGCGCAGGTCCTTCCCTTCGCCTGTAAGCTCAGCTACCAGGCGCAAAGCCGGTCCTGTCTCCCTGCCGGCCAGGTGGCCGGCCATCCTGTTTAAAGCGTCTATCCTGACCGTCCCTAAAATATTGTGAACGTCCCCGGCTGTGATTTTCATTCCCCCAAAAGCGGCGCCCTGGTCCAGAATGCTCAAAGCGTCCCTGAGCCCGCCCTCGGCCGCCCGGGCGATCAGCCTCAAGGCTTCCTCCTCCACCTCCAGGCCGGCTCCCGCGGCTACCTCTTTCAACCTCTTGATCATATCAGCCGGCAGGATGCGCCTGAAGTCAAAACGCTGGCAGCGGGAAAGTATGGTCAGGGGCACCTTGTGCGGCTCAGTGGTGGCCAGGATCAAAACCGCGTGCCGGGGCGGCTCCTCTAAAGTCTTTAACAGGGCGTTGAAAGCTTCGTTGGTAAGCATATGCACTTCATCTATTATATACACTCTGGAGTTGCCCATGGTGGGGGCAAACTTAATTTTTTCCCTCAGGTCCCTGATTTCGTCAATACCGCGGTTGGAAGCCGCGTCAATCTCAATTACATCGACAGACAGCCCCTCGTTGATGCTCTTACAGCTTTCACAGCGGTTGCACGGTTCAGGGCCTTCACGCCCGGCGCAGTTCAGTGCTTTGGCCAGTACCTTGGCGGTGGTCGTTTTGCCGGTGCCGCGGGTGCCGCAGAAAAGATAAGCGTGTCCTGTCCTGCCGGACTCCACGGCATTTTTCAAGGTCCGGGTGATATGCTCCTGCCCGATGATTTCTCCGAACGTGCGGGGACGCCATTCCCTGTATAAAGCCAAATAAGTCATGGAGGGTTCCTTTCCGATACTCCCTGCAATATGTTTTGTCTTTTATACTTCGTCGAGCGATACGTATTTCCTGTTGGGGCTTTACATTTAGGAAACATTCTATAAATTTTGAACACTAATCACAGCAACCATTTA
>ENA-UOYA01002432-UOYA01002432.1-activated-sludge-metagenome-genome-assembly--contig:-NODE-2432-length-17967-cov-37.508821_pt1 | contig 17967 bp, 17 predicted proteins | sample MGYA00238163_ERZ764804 | MGnify/ENA primary metagenome ERZ764804 (study PRJEB28919, sample SAMN05720223) | activated sludge metagenome | isolation source: Anaerobic digester | place: Hong Kong... | reverse complement strand
TAACGATAGAATCCTCTATTGTAGCATAATCACCTGTCTCCTCCGTTGACTCCTGAATAGATAAATTGCAACTCCCGTCCAGGTCCTCAAAATAGACTTGAATCTTAATCGAATCCTGATAAAGTCTAAAAGCCGGAAATTCTTTTGCTCCGCCTTCAAGGTCATAATTAACTTCCTGTGTCATAACATAAAAATTTAAGTAGGTGAAACATATAAACTCTGAACTCGATGCGTGACATGTGCTTGCCAACGCACTGTATTATCATCCCTGCCAGTAACTATTATTTTAAGAAAACAATCGCCGTCGATAACTTCTGTGTCGAGGTTCACGAAAGTAACTCCGACTTCACCAACATACCTATGATTTGCTTCAATACTTGCATTACCAGTTTCGTCAACCCCGATGATAGCCTCCACCTGATGCGCCTCCAATAATGTACTGTCACCAGGGACAGACGAAGTTACATCAATCGTTAAATAATGCACCGCATTATGCAATAATTTCGGCAGTTGCGGGTAATCCATAATAGTAGGAGTATTGTCTTGTGTCTCTATTCTTAAAAGATACTCAGATTTTTGAAAGTCGCCGAACGAGTTAACAGGGTCTATGGCAATAACCTCCTCGCCTTCATTGTTTAAAATTCCCAGCTTACTAAAAACCTGCCCGAAAGGTATGCGATACCATTTTGTTCTATCTGATAAAATTAACTGCGTCAATCCTCCAGCCGTGTAGCTTTGAGCCGTAAGAGCTATGTACCAATCGTGATTGTGAAAGGTAGTTATGTTCACAGGTGGTTCAGGTGGAAATCCATCTCCAAGCCATCCCTGTGAATCCTGCGGATATTTCGACGGTGTAGGTTCAGCCTCTGACTGTATCCACAAGTCGCCCGGCATGATAGGACTCATCGTATCTCGATAAGCCTGCGAAGCCCAAACGTTACCAAAGCCCCGTAGGTTTAATGCCCTTTCAGCACCAGCGACCATTGTTTTTAAAATATTTCGGACAGCAGTTGCGGATAAGCGACTATTGCCTGTTAATGACTCCAGTGCGTCTCGCACCTGCTCTGGAGTACTATATCCTCCACCTCCTCCACTACCTCCACTTATACCAACGATGGCGGCGTATATGTCGGTGACAATTTCTTTCAGTACAGCGTTATGTATATTACCCGTTATTTCCTGATTTCTATTTTCACGAATGAACTCGTCAATTATTTCAATTAAGCTTGCTTTACTCATAGTTCAATTTATATTAAATGATCTTCATTATAGTCAAGATTGTAATCACCCAACCCAAATAAATCAAAGTACTTATTTTCTATTTTTGCCAGCTCGATGGTCCAGGCCGCTAATGGAATTCCTTTTTCCCTTATGGCTTCCATTTTTGCCCCGTCGGCCCTGGTATATTGTTCTCCGTTTAATTTTACCTCGCTGCATGATAGAATTCTATTCAATTTATCAGCCAACCAGTTCGGAATGCCACGCCCGTCGCCGAAGGTAATTTTATGCGTTGTATAAGGCACGCTGCTGAGTAAAATCGTATCGTAGGGCTGGTCTCTATATACGACATCTTTCGAGCCGGGTAGGAAGCCATCGGACGAAAATCCGCCTTCCACTCTAATCATGTACTGTTTGTCGCCCTCTTCTGGGTGAAACAGTAAACCAAATTCGTTACCTGAATGAGAGTAATGAATAAGTATCGTGCCCGGGTGGATGGGTCTTATGCAGAGCGGTTCAGAAACCAAATAAATTTTTTTACCGTCATTCCACTCGATTTCAAGTTCAACCTGATATAATCCTTCTGTGATTCCAGACAATGGCTTTGAAAATTCAAAATAATCATACCCAGAATCGTCCAACGTGAGTGACTCCCAAGGAATTTGAACTGTTTCATTATCTCCAACAAGGTTGACATCGAAGTCAACGGTTGAACTGGCCGGCAAAGCCAATTGAAACGCTATTGTATCGGCGTTACAAAATTTCTGTGTATAAGATACTTGCTCCTCGTGTTCAGGTATAGCATTGAAAAATAAGCCGTTATATTTATTATACGGACTTACAAGTCTAATCGGGTTCAAAAGTGGTATATTAATAGGAGCTATCATTTTATTAGCGGTGTTAAATCACTATTCCTTTTCAAAATTAACTTAATTTCCGATTTGTTATCATTCGATGTTGAATTTGTGACTTCAGAAATCATTCCTTCGAACGAATTTATTTTGATGCATTTGCGATGCGACTGCATTATGCTTGTGTGGAGGTCTCCATCAATAACCGCTTCAGCCTCGACGATAATGGGCAAAAATAAACCGGACGAGCCTTCAAAATACTCATCTGCACTTTCAACGACCGTTTCTGTTTCGTAATTTAGCTTACTTTCAACGTTTGTATTTCTGTCACCAGATACGTATTTTGCCTCGACGGGTGTTTTTAAGAATGATAAAATAGAACCTCCTTGTCTCTTTAATGAGCGCTTTGGTGATAAAAATAAGTTGTAAACCGTGGCTGCTTGTTCTGAGTTAAAAAACCCATTAACGACTAAATAGTTCCTATAAAGCGTTCCATCTTCATTTATGTGAAAAATAAAGACCTGATTATCGCTGTCCATCGCCTTGTTTTCAGCGCGGCCAGTCATTACAATCATTTCAATGCCAAAAATATCCGCTCTGTATTTACATACTTTATCCAGCGTTTTCACTACCTTAGTTACGTTTAGCGTGTACTCCTGCCCGGAGTTGAACTCATACAAGCCATTCATTCCAATGCCATCACCAGCAGCATTGTCTTCATAGCCAATTTTTATGGTATTATATTGCAATTCAGAGGCATTTATAACTTTGAAATCGCTTACCATTGACGTCTCCAACATCCCATCTTCCGCAAGGAAGTAATCCTTGCGCTCGATTACCAGCGTCGGAAGATTGTCTATAATTTCAATACCCAAACCGACGTCAAAAAGACTGTCAATTGCAGCAAAAAAATCAGCGAAAGAGGTTTTGAGGATAACAGGTGAAATATTTCGTAATGCAAGTCCGGAGGTAAAGGCAAGCCCGGATAAGCTTTCCAGAAAGTCACTTTTAACAGGGTAACCTGGGGCAATTCGTTCGACAAGCTCCGAAAAAAGGCGCATCGGTGAAAGTGCCGGAAATTTCAATGTGGTAACATCGCGGGTTATGAAATAAGTGTCAACCTCGACGGCGGTTATCTCGAAAACTCCTGTTACACCTGGTCTGCTGCTATATATATGCACCTGCAATTTGACTTCCTGAAAGGCATTGATACTATCTGTCAACTCTACATTTATGTAGCCTAAATCATTAAGTGTGCCAACCCCTGAATTGCTATAAACGTTAACCACATTACCCCCGACAATGTCGATACTGAAGCCTACAGTTTCACCAGGCAGGGATAGACGTACATATAAACCAAGTCTCACTCGATAGATAAATTGCAAATCTTTGTCCGGCATGATAAACCAGGTGGAGGTGTCGGTGGTTTGGTCGCCGGTGGACACTATATCCTTAACTACTTCCTTCTGCTCAAAAGATATAGGTATGTTATATGTTACATCCATATCCGGCACGTATTCGGTTAGCCGGCCCTGGTGCTTGATAGAGTTCACCAGAGCTACATGGTCATAAATAACGTTTTTATCGGGTGGATTGGTGCGGTCAATTCTTATGGAATAGACCGTTTTCTCATTGGCTTTCAATAACTGATTTAACCCGCCGTCAACAATGCTTACCTCCACGTATTCCCCTTGGTCGCTCCAGGTCGAAAAATCAATTTTGCCCTCATAAAACAAGTTGTATTTCAAGGTTATTTTGTCAAGTCTGTTGATTCTAATGCCAATAATCCGCTCCATGCCAAACGTATAGTACTTCTCGCGGAGGTATTCCGCACCGTCCAACACGAATTTTAAAGCGACTCCGAACGTACGAAACAACCCGAAATAAACCGAATGCCGTGTATAAGTCACCTGAATATCCTCCCAACCGGCTGGGGCGTGGGTCAATTTAGTTTCTGCAGTTCCATCTATTAATATGAATTCAAATTCCTTCATTAGCTCCTGAAATTATCTTCTATCCATTTTGTAACTCTGTTTTGCGCTCTTAGATAGCGCGTAAACCCGTTTTTGTCAAACACAAGGTGTGTTTCCGTTTTATTTTTTATGACATCTGCCAGCATGCGAAACCCTTCATGCAAGCCTTCAATTTTTCTCTCCAGCTCCTTGGTGCCTGAGCTGTCAATGAGTGGAAAAACAGGCAACGACGCTTCACCTGCTGCCTTTAAAAGTTCGTGATGTGGAATAACTTCAGCGTGCTCGGGTAAATAAACGACGGTAGGTTTATTGGGTGTTAAGAATGTTTTTCCGCTTCTTAATCTTATCGCTTCAGTTCCTTGTTCACCCACCCATGCAAATTCAGCTTCGCCGTCTTCTCTACCTTTAAAATATTTCGGTAACGGTTGTGCAGTAGCGAACGCAAGTTGTGCAGCACCCATAGCGCTTGCGAGACCTGCGAGTATAAGATTAGGCAAAGCTTCTACAACAGCCGAAGCTGTGTTTATAAGTATTTCAAATATAGCCATCTGCTTATTAAACTTAGCCTGCTCCATCTGAATTTGACGTCTCTTTTTCTCCCTTTGTGCCTCTTTCGCTTCGTAATTCTCTATAATCCTGTTTTTTGCCTCTTGTGTCAAGCCTTCATTTTCTAATTCCTTATTCTTTGCCTCTTCATCTGCTTCCTTCTCTTTATCAAGCGACGCCAATCTTGATTCATAGTGCGAATTCATCATGTCTTTAAGCCCACTATACAGCAAATTTGTCAATTCTTTTATTTTTTCATTCACCTCCTTTTGCTTCTGAACTTCCTTGTCACGATTTTCGATGAATTGGTCTGTCTTTTCGTTATCCAAAGCGATTTGCGCTTCTTTCAACGCTCTCTCTTGTTCAGTCGTATCAATTCCGAGTTCCTTCGCTTTGTCGAGCTCTTTTTGTGCAATATCGATAGCATTTTCGTATCGCAATAATGAGTATTTATTTTCAAGTTCTGAAACCTGCCGTTGGAATGTATCTGCGTTAATTAACCCATCTGAGTATTGTTTCGCAAGCACTGCCTTCTCGTTTGCGTATTGTCTTTCATACTCGAGTAATTTAGAATCGCCTGCCTTTTTAATAGCGTTGTCTGTGAAGCCAAGAATTGTATCAGCCTTCAGTTTCTCATATTTAGCATTTATCGCAGCAACCTCGGCACCGGTTTTAATTGCTTCCTCCACCTCAATTTTTCTTTGTAATTCGAGCATTTCTAACCTTAACTGCAAATAACGTTCTGAACCTTCGTTTTCAGCATCAAGCCATGTCTGTATATTTGTTTGTTGTATTTTCAGCCGGTTAATTTCAGCTTCTCTGATAAGCTCTTCCTCTTTCTTATTTTGTTCTTTTATAAGATTTTGTAAAACCTGATTGAGCATTTTCCTTTGCTCGACTGTTAATTTAGTTTCAGTCTTCAGTTGATTTTCAATCTCACTAATTTTTTGACGATACGACTCTCTTAGCTGCGCAAGTTCCTTTTCAAACCCTTCGTCCATTAACGATATCGTTGATTCAGTAAGCTTCCTTGTAATGTCCTCATTCATTTTTAAATATTCGTCAGCATATTTTTTCCTAATTTCCTTCTCTTTTTTGGCCTGTGAATCGTTTAGTGCAGCTATCATTTCATTATTTCCTTCAGCCTGTTTACGTTTGTTGTCATAATCTAATTTCAATAGCGCCAATTCTTTTGATAAACCATCTTGCATTGAATTTAATCGTTCCTTCTGTGCCTCTTGCCGCATTTTAATGTCCCAGACTGTCCGACTTGTTTCGATATCAGATATTTTTTGTAACGTTTCCTTCTGAGAAGCGACCATATCATCCAACTCTTTTCGTTGATCTTTGCTTAATTTTCTCCTTTGTAAACTGTAACTATCAATCAGCTCTTGCCTCTTGTCGTACTCGGCTTGTAATATTTTTAATCTTTCATTCGAAATTGTGAATTCCGATTCACCGAAAGCTTCCATCGCCTTCACTTGCGTCTCCAGGTCCTTATTCAGTTGTTGAATAATATTCCTTGTTCCTCTTAAGTTGTCGGCAAATTTTTCCTGAATATCTGCGTTTGAAGAGAAAATTTTATAAAGTCCATAACCGGCTGCGACAAGCGCTACAATAGAGGCGAGTAACAAACCAGCCGGATTAGCGGCCATGGCTTTATTCAATAGCCATTGTGCAGCCGCTGCGGCTTTACGAACAACGATACCTTTTCCTTCAGCGGAGGTTTGTAAATTTGTAATTAATAATTGTGCTTTGCGCTGTATATTTTCAGCCATGATATAAGCCGCACTTTCCTTCTGTAGCACGTTTTGAATAGAACGAAGTCCGTTCAGTACAGCCATCGCTCCTTGCAGCTTCACGAATGTTTTCATTAATTCTTCGTTTTCAACCCCTAATAAGGTAGTTGCACCCTGAATTGCCGTATATGCGCCTGTTAAACCTTCAGCAACACTTAATACCTGATCCAACTTTTTAGTATCCGAGGCCATAACCTTCGCCTCAGCCGACACATCTTGCATTGTATCGACCAATTCTCCGAGCGATTGTCTCAATTTTTCATAAGCCTCTGTACCTTCCAGACCATTCTTTTTCATCAGAGCCAGCTGCTCTGTCATTATCCTTCGTTGCTCTCTTAAACTTATATTCGAACCATCAACAGCTGAGGTCAAATTGCCCAATTTTCCAGCGAGCGTCTGAAACCCTTCTGAATTTTCCAAGCCCTCGATTTTCAATTTCGCCATCTCTCTCGCTATATCCGCCATCTCTATTTTAACAGCGTTACCGGCTATTTCGTAATTACCGACTTGCCTGAAAAATTCACCGATTTCATGCTCTGTTTCTGTAACGGCTTTGTTTAGTACTTGTATTTTCTGTAACATTTCCTGCCCTACAGCGCCTCTCCTCTCCTCTTCCGACATCGCTTTAAAGGCGTTTTTCGCCTGTGTTAATTCAGCTGTCAATCTATTGAGCGAGCCAACTTTTTCAGTGTTTAATTTCGCCTCAATATTTAGTTCCGAGTTACGTTTCCTAATTTCAAGATTTAGTTGCGCTGTTTGTTTCGCTGCTTCTGTTTCAAGCGCTGCCTGTTTCGCCAATAACTTTGCTCTATTATCTTCCAACTTAGCAATTTCCTTTGTTAAATTACCGAGAACCTTCATTTGTGATTCAAGCTCGCTGCCGGACTGCGCTACATCCTTTAAGCTTTTAGCATTACCGAAATCGAATTTTAAAGAATGTGCTGCACCAGCCACTTCCTCCATCTTACTTATAATAGTCCCCAAGCCCTGATTAACAGCCTCGATTTGTTTCTGTACAGAAGCGATATCTATTATTTCAGTAATTTTGCCCTTGCTGGCCATGTATTTAATTAATGTTTAGAAAAAAGAAATCTGAACGCATAATTCCTCGCATCATCATCGACAATCCTTCAGAAAAAGATATCGAAATGATTGCTGAACAAATCGCTATCGAATTAACAAAGATAGTTGAAAATAAACAGAAAGAAAAACTTAGTAGAAAAATGGAGTATAGGCCGGTTGAGTTTCTTGGGGTTGGATGTGCTGTATGGATCGCAATTTTTTTCATAGTTATCTTTTACGTTGTTGTTCTTTTGTCATAGCATCAATCCATTGTTCATATTTTTTCAGCATAGCCGTATATTCGAGTACAGTTATCTCTTCAGCTTTGACCTGAAAACCCATAAACTTCGATAAGTCGAGCAAAACAGAAGTAAATTTCTCCCTTGTTAGTTCATTTTTAGAACTTTCATTAATCAATTTATCATATTCAGCCTTTTTTTGAGCAAGAGCGATTTCTATACTCTTTGACCTCGTGCTTATTGATTCGAGTTCTTTTGTCAGCTGATTCATATCCTTCCTGTCCCAGTTTGCTTTATAACCGAAACTTTCGAGAATATAGACGGCCTTAGCGCTGTGTCTGTAAGCCAAAATTGATAGACAAGCTCTTACGGTTAACAGTTTTGAGGTTAGGGCTCCAATTTCCTTAGATAAATTCAAAACCTGAACGTATCTGGGAGCTCTAACAAGTTCACAGTACTCAGAAAAAAGATTTTCCCAAGCGTTTGAAATTTCGAGTGAGGAGGGTTTGCCCGATTTTATAAGTAAATTAAGGTCGCCGGTGATTAGTACCTCTATAAATACTGACAAGGGTGTATCATAACAACGGCGATATAAATTCGATTGCCTCTTTCTCTTTAGCTTCCGGACAATCGAGCGGCATAAACCCATAAGTGCCGTCGATATTTTTGTAAATAAAGACGATTTTATTTTCGTTTTTTGCCCATGCTCTTGCGAGTTTTTTGATGTTGTCATATTCGCTTCGCTCCTTTCTCATTTGTAAACACCCGCAACTCATAACTATTCAAACTTTAGTCCTGTTTGCTCCTCAATTGCATCTGCAAACAGCGGATAAAAAATTTCTTCGTTATAAAATTCTTGATTATTTTCTGTCAATCCAAACACTTCATCTCCGTATTTGTCGATTAAGCTATCGGCCTTGCTGTCCGTAGCAAATCGCTCTAATTCATCACCGTTCACATCGATTTCAAAAGATTCATAAAATGCTCCGGTGAGGATTAAATCGACAAAACCAAAGCCGGGCAGCGGGTTCATAGCATTTTTCATTGCTGCATATTCGCTGTTTCTATAGTGTCCGATCTTTTTACCGTCTGCCCGTAAACCGTAAGTCAGCTGCTCCTGATTAAGCTTCACCATGTCATTCGTTGTTTTTGCGATTGCCACCTTTGCCTCCTTATCGATATTGAGAGAATTTAAATTCTCAATCATATCCATTACGTCCGCCATTGCTTTTTAGTTTTTCGATTTCCTTCCTCAGACTTGCATTTTCGTATGTTAAAGAATCCACCTTTGCTGTCAGTTCTGCGATATTAGACCTTAGCTTAATATTTTCATCTCTTATAGCTAAGTATTGGTCGTTGTATATTCTGAGTTGTTCGTTTAAATTTTCAGCCGCTTCACGCCAAATTTCGACAGCCTTGGCCACGTTTTCAAGCTCGACAGACTGCGCATCGGCCTTGCTTTTTCGCCGGCCGAATAACCAGCCGAAAAATCCGGTAATGGACGACAGTACTACTGTGAGCAATATCGAAATTAATTCATTTCTTTCCATCGTGCTATTTTATAGATTGTTTTTTGAGGACGTCTTTTCTTATAAACACCATCGCCTTCTCTACTTCCAGCCTCGTTTGTGTTTCCTTCGATAGTTAAAAAATAATTCCCTGTTTCCTTTTCGATAATACCGACATGAGCGATTCTTTTTTTACTACTATAATAAATTCCAAACACGTCGCCCGATTCACATTCAGAAAGCTTAACAATCCTCGAGGTTGGAAACCACGACGGGGACCAGGCCGGCGAATTTGGTATCTTATATCCACATAGACTATGAACGTATGTAACAAAAGCAGCGCACCATGGATCGCCCTTTTTGGCGTTCGCAGAAGCCAGAAACAGCTCGACGATTTCGCCGTCGTTATTGCCTGTAGCTTCACGGACGCCGACGTAATCATTGGCAACTCGTGTTATACAATCATCTTGAAGGTAACCACGAAAGCTAAAAAATATAACGAAAACAACAACAAGGATAATTTTAACTTTTGCCATTTCTGTAAGTTAGAAAAATGTTCTTCAAAATCATCGTCCAGAAATCTGTAAATCTCTGGAAATGTGAGTTTTAAAAGAAACCATGCCAAGCCGTGAAAGATTAGCACGGCGATGATTGCGAATATTATTTGCTGCAGCACCGCCGAATCATAAACGCCGGCGGTTGGGTCGAATAAGCGAAGCAAGGTCGGAGAGTAGAACCAAAGCAATAGGGCTAAAGGAATTGAAAGGAACTCGTTCCACACGACCAAGAAGCGAATAAGCTTTTTCATTTCTCCTCCTGTTTTTTAGCTATCCGATACACCTGTTTAAGTATTTCACGACGTTCCTTCAGCGTCTTAGAAAGGTAAACAGAGTTCTCATATTCCTTCAAGAAATCTTTTTCGCTCTCGAAGGAAAGGACGTGGCAAGCCAAAAAACTTGCCCCGCCCATCGTTATGTAACTATCCTTATTCATAATCAAGATGGCATAATTACGGTTATACCTCCAGTTGATTCGTAACCGTTGTCAGGAGCTCCTCCAACGCTCGCAGCAGCAAGGTCGGAAGCTGATACAAGATTTATTACATGTTCACCCGTGCCGGTGAACGAAATATCCCAGCCTTTCGCTGTATCATTCGCAGTTACTGTCGTAACTGTTACATTAGCACCATCTTTTGTAACCTTCCAAAGCGTTCCAACCGCCAATGCGGTAGCGAACGAATCATATATATTCACCTTGTCGCAATGCGTCCGCACTCCAATTGTTGCTTTTCCAGCGACTTTAGTGATTTCATACAATTCGAGGTCGATGATACCTTTAACGGCTTCCTCTACATCAACTCCGGGGTTCATATAAACGACGTTGTCGTTGAACTCTTGCGGTTTCGATAAAGCAAAGCGAACTTGAAAAATAGAAGGGTTGCTGCCATCGGCGATTTTAAATGGTTTGGCATAAAAGAAGTCAAGGCTGAAACCAGTTATGTCACCAGAAGGATTGCGAGTACCAAAGATGATATTATCGCTATCGACAAATAACACTTTCATTTTTCGCTTGTTAAATTTACGGAGTTTTGCTTGTAAACAAAGACCGCTATTTAGCATCCGAAAAGTCCAGTCGTATTTTCCATCTCTCGCAACTTGCTTTGAGCCGTAGCCAAGGGACGCCATTACTTCTTCTTCTGAGTTGTCAGCGATTTCGTCGAACCGGAAAACTGGATAAACACGGTCTCTACCTGTTAGAAGAGTCTTAGTTTGTAGCGTTTCTATGAGTTCATCGGCCTCCGCTTGAGACAATGAAAAAGAGTTATCTACAAGAATCGCCCCTATGATTTTTTCCGGCGACAACTGGCAAGCCGGAATCCCAGTATTTCCACCGCCAGTCGAGCAGGTGGGTGTGTTAATCGTTGTCATAATTTACAATTTTTAGGTTTTAATGTTAAAGTTAAATCAGTTAATTCAATACAATCTATATAATCGTTGAAGATATTGCCTTCATTGCCATACAGTCCACTTCGACCCCAGTACAGACGATCATACTTCGTATGTACTATTCTCGAGGGTTCAGTTTCACGAAAATATCCGGACTTGGCAATTTTATTTAGAAACAGTTCGTAAATAGGAATTAAAAAAGGGTTAAAGGATTGAGCGTATCGCTCAGCCGCTTTGAACTCTCTGAATGTGAGCATTGCAATAATGAAGTTAAGCTTCAGTTGTGTGCCCTCTGTGTTGCCTTTTCTTTCAGGGAAGTCTTGAAACAAAGCGATTAAAGGATACTTATTCTTAGCCGTATCTTGGTTTTGTGTCATTTCCTGAAGAGTTTCGATAATCTCGAGCGGGTGACCGTGTTGATAAAAAACACCAGGTCCTCCAGAGCTTTTATTCTCATAGCTGGTTGCTGAAACTATTTCAGAAAATATGTCGACAACGTTCATAAATTAAAACCATTAATCGTTTTTAAAGGATACGGCTTCGATGCGTCAAACTCAGGGTAATCCTTCGCATGCTCAACCAGCCACTCATGCACTTCTTTGCCGGCGTGTACTGAATGATTATATGCCCTCATCATCTTTTCACCTACGACAACCGTGGCATTTTCGCTTTTTGTTTCAACCTCTCCTAAAGCGGCGGTCTGAGTTACTCTGTTGCGAGCCCAGTGATAATAAACATATCCGGTAACCGGTGAAACTCCTTCGGCTAAATTTTTCAGCCGATCTTTTAAGTCTATCCAGCGTTGTTCGATTGTTTCATCTTCTACAACGTCCATATCTCGCATGAAAGCTTCATACAATTTCGGCTGTAAAATTTTAATCAGATATTCTCTCTCGTAAATAGCAATAAATCTATTCAGTTCAGCGAGATTACCCGACACTGCCGGACTGGTTCCGGTCACGTTCGGAACATTGTACTCACCGACAAAGTCATTTATGGTTAAAATATTTGGCATCACTTCCAGTTTTGATTTATAAGAGCTGTTTCTAATTCACAGTCCTTTTTTGTCCTTGCGCCAATTGTGACCTTCTGGCTCAAAGCTATTAGCCATTTGGCTGGGTGTTTCACAACATACATCGGTACTCCTCTATTTTTCATTTCGATAGAAAAGAAAATATCCGACATATTACTGTGTGTAAAAATACGGCCTGAAAGTGGAGGATTCAGTACATCTGTATGTAAAGCCATCACACCAGTGCCAACGATGTCAATCTTCTCATCAGATGCCACCTCCTCGGTACAGCGAAAAAATTCACCCTTGTCTCTATAATAATTCAGAACTGGAGTAATAACACGCCTGCCATGTAAGCTCATAATAGCTTTTCGATTGTAAGCTTCGATGGCTTCGATCATTTTTTCAACGTAATCATTCGGATAAATAAAATCATCATCGACTGTAAAGACGTATCCAAGCCACGACTGACAGAAAGCAAACTTGCCGACACAACCAAGGTCGACGCCTTCTTGATAATATACATACAATTTCTTGTCGTATTGTTTTACCAATCTGTCAGCCTCTTCCTGAGAATAATTATTCGCCCAAACCACTACAGCATCGACCTGATTAATCAGGCTTTCAATGGATTTTAAAATAACACTCTTGCGTGGAGGAAAAGTCGCCATGTAAGCTACTTTTTTGTTTTTACCTCTAACAGGAGTTTTGATATTAAAATCAAAGTTGGTTATGGGTTTACAGTAGGTTGCTCCCTTTCCGGTAGCTGGATCATATTTTTCAGCCAGTCCATTCTGAATTAGCTCATTACCAACCCAGTCAGGTAGGATTTTTATTGAATCTTTAACCAGTCCGCTTTCAGTCGTTTGGATAATCTTTACAATCATGATTCAACTTATTTAAGAAACACTTTCTTCAGCTGCAATAGCGGCTATGGCAGTAGCAAAATCGCCCTTTACGAAAGCGTTCAGGTGATTATTTTTAATATAGTGAGCCATTCGAGTTTCAACCAGAATGGTCATAAGGTTCTTGGTGAAGTCATCGTTTTCATAACCGACCCTAAGTATACTGTCTTGACGGATACGGAGATTTGCTTTCGTGAAGTCTCCTACTAAGAAGCTTCCAGTAGTCACGCCAGAATTTTCGATAATAGGCACACTACCGATTATTTTACCGTTGGAGGCGATAAAAGGAGGTAATACATAATGTCCATCTTCTCCTTTAGTCAATTCCATGCTTGCAGAATCCAAAGGGTTAAGTACGATGTAGTTAGGAATAAAATTATTGTTAAAGATAATTGCAACAGCTGTCCTGAGTACATCGAACTTATTGGCTCTTTCAACGGTATTAGCAAAAACACCGGCGGAGAAAGCAGGAGCATAAGTCAAAACACCCTTTAAATTCTCATCGTCACCATCGCCGGATAACAAGTCAGCGTCAACTTTAAGGTCGAGGCGCTCCATCAGGTCTCCGTTGATTTCTCCCTGAATAAAAGGAATGTCGTCAATCATTTCTTCGGCGACTTTAATGAAAGCAGTTATTTTTTTAGCCTCTGCCGACCTTACTACTAATTTGAAATCAACCTGAGATTTTTTAACGCCTTCGCCGGTTGCGGCTGCATCGCCTGATGGAGACGTGTATTCAACGTATTTAATAATAGGCGAGGTAGTATTCGCCGTGTTCATTATGTCACGTAAAAAAGGAACTCTTCTAACGATACGAGTCACACCAGCTTCAAGGGTTTCCATTAGCCCAGATTCACCGGTAACGTGAGTTCCGGTGGTCATTGGGCTCACATCTTTAATCTCAAAAGAAAGCATGCCGGTTCGGTTGTTTCTTATTTGCTTAATAGCTTCTAAGTTTTTAACATACGTATCGGCAACGCTGCGTGAAAAGGACTTAATCGATTCACGCCTGTTTTCCTTCAACGACATAATTTCAATGCCCTGTGCTTTCAAGGCGTTTTCGAGTTCAAGAATTCTCGCCTTGCTGGGATCGTTGTCTTTAAGATATTCTTTCACAGCCGATGTGGCCAATTCCGAAAATTTTTCTTCTGTGATGTAGCCTTTCGATAGCTTTTCAACTTCTTTGTTTACAGCGTCCACAACGGCCTGCATGGCTGCCTTCTCTTTGTCGGTTAAGTCAATGCCCGCCGGTATAGCCAGCATGGCCGTTATAACTCCAGCCGACAGCGGCGACATAAATAACAAAACAATTCCAATCACACATAACAGGACGAGGCCTATAAGCTTCAACCTGCTATTTCGTTTTTCAATCATTTTTTTCATAGCTTCTTTAAAAATTTTAGTTAGACAATGTAATTAACCCTAATTTTTCAATTAGGGACGGAGTGTCTGTCGACGGCTCTGATTTTGATTGTAGTTGTTGAGTGCCCGAAGACGGCTCAATCGATAACGGGGGAGTAGCGAAATTGCTTCCAAGAGGAACAGCGCTACCCTCTATAAGTTTTGCTTCAGTTACTGCCCAAAAATATCCTTCCTCTTCACATTCTTCACGATTAACGACTTGGTCGATGTACTTGTCCCAAATCGCCTTTTCCTCCCTATCGAATTTCGATTCTGAGTTAAGGGCAAGGAATAGTTTCACATATCTCATTCCAACCGAATGATTTTTAACATAACCTTTCGCATATTGTTCAGCCATGTATTCATTACGTGCCTTTTCAATTTCAGCGTTGAAGATGAGTACCTCGGTTTCACCCTGATAGTTGAAACCAAGGTCTTTCCAACTCATCATTTTTGTGAAGGCATTGACTTTGTCAGAAATTATACCCTTGAAACTTAGCATATGCTCCTGTAGCAGGTAGAGGTTTTTTGTTTCTTTCAGGCTTTTTTTCCAAAGCCCGGGAAGGTGTACATCACCATGACTGTCTCTTATGTTAGTTGTGTTAATAGCCACCGACACCTTGAACGAGTCGAGGTCTAAGAGCTTTGGGTTCGCTACTGCTTTTGTAACATCTCCTTTATCGTCTATTAATAACAACGAAACATCGAGAGAGTCGCCAAACTTGGGCTGGTAAGCCTTTTCGGCGTAAAGAGCTGCCTTGTTCTCACGGAAAAATTCAAAGAGCTCGCTTCTATTTGAAAAATGTGGGAGTTTCATTTCTTCACAACTTTGTTTTGTTTCAAAATAGTTTTTTCCTTAAGTTTCTTAATTTGTTCAGGAGTTAGAACCTTCTTCTTGCGCTCCGAGTTTTGTTGTGTTTCCATTGTCGTAAAATGTGTTACCTATAAAATTCGTTGGATCATAATCAAGTTTCAATCGATATTCTTCACGGGTGATAATGTTGCTTTTGTAAGCCACGTCCAAGGCGGAGGTAAGAATTCTTAATGCCTCTGCTTCATCTTTTCTGGACTTCTGAAAAATATCCAAATGGTCATAAAAGACCCTGTGATAAACGCCTTCTGGTAAACCGAAAAACGAGGTAAATGCACCTGCCCACGATTCAGCCTCTGGAATAGTAGCATCTTGGTAAAGACTTTTCTTAGCCTCCCCGACGTTTGAAAAAGTGCTTCCAGCCTTGAAACCGAGCAGATACATCGGATAATCGTAGTTGTCAGCTATTTGCCTGACCGAATCTTCAATTTCTTCAAAAAGCATCAAATCCCTTGTGGGATAAGTCATCGATTGCCATTTCAAATTTGCGTTCGTGATAATTACTTGCCACTGCTTGCGTGAAAGACCGTATCTTTTAAAGTCCTCCTGTATCTCTTCTTTTTCGCCCGGCTTGAGCGGTATTTGGCCGACGCTGTCATGGCTGTCGTTACTCAATATGCCAATGCCTCCACGTCTGGAAATTAAAACATTTCGAGCTTCATAGGCGGCTATGATGTTACTAACCGGGTCTTGTAAAGAAACGAGGCGAGATTGAGAATGTGGAAACGGATAGTCAAACCCCTGTGAAGTATCGTTCAAAACTAAAATATCGTCGACATTGATGGGTGTTACCTCTCCACCAACATTGATTTCGTACCTTTCGATTATTCCTTCAAGATTGGTTTGAAATAAAAACTTGCCGGTAAGCTTTGTGGTAACTATCCAGTTAGGAAGTACCCATAACGAAGCTATATCCCTGAAACCGGGTATTCGTGCAGCAAATATGTAACACCTACCGAATAATTGTTCATAGACTTTTGCTTGCGCAAGGAATTGATTCCAGGATTGCAGGACGTTGGGACGTGCCATCAAAGTATTTACCATCTTAGCTTCTCTCGAGTTCACCTCCTTGCCATTTGCGTCCAGGACCCACCACTTGCCGTTAATGAACGCCTTGGCTTTGCGGTTGATTATAGCTGCAACCGCCGGACATTTATTATAAGCGATTATTTGGCTTTCAACTGATTGAGTGTCGTGAATTATACCAGAACCGCCGAGTTCATAAAACCAATCTTCCCCTTGTTTGCTAACTGAGAAGATTTGGTTTACACTGTTCCAAATGCCTTTAAATATATTCATTTCAGCATAGTTACACAAAATTACACTGAATCAGAATAAAAAAACTAAATTCAATAAAAAAGTTTTCAACAACTCTTGTAACTTTTTGTTACACAAGGAATGACAAGCCTATGTATCGAAGGGCGTCCCAGAAGTGATTGAATTGGTCAATAGGTTCGTTTAACTGTATACCGTTAATTGTCCTCCATCTATAATTGTTAGCCTCTCTTTCAGCGTCTCTGTCTCTAACTATGTGAATATTAAAGCGTTTCAATATATCGATGCCCATTATAATTGACCCGCTCGGTCTGGGAGCTGCGAATACATTTAGCCCCATACGACGCAGCGAAGCTATCATAACACCGTCGGAGCTGTCTGCGGCATATTGCCCTTTTTCATCGATTTTCTTAATCACATCGCCGAGCAATAAGGCGTTGTCTATAGGTGTATAAACGTGCAGTTTGGCGTATAAATTATTTCCTTTTCGTCTCGCTCTGACTATAGCAGTCGGGTCGTTTGTATAACCGAAGTCGATGCCGAAATATTCGCTATCATATTCGTCCGGAAGTTCGTCTATAAATTTCACATTTGGAAATACCAAACCTTCTGGTGAAGCCCTTAGACCGAGCCCGTACACCTTCCACATGTAATCGTCGGCAGTGCCTTGTTCTATGTTAACCGGATTAGAAGGGTCGTAAGACAAAATTTTTTTCTTTTGAGCTGGTGGAATAAAGGGGTTGTCTAAGAAAGTTGTTTTAACAAATATAACATCACTTCGTTTTTCAAGGTCAAAAACCCAGTGGTCGGACACAGATGGATTATAGTCCATCCACCACATTATCTTACAACGCTGTTCAAGATTGTTAAAGAAAGCCTTTTCAATTCCAAACAGCGCTTCATTAATAAAGAAAAAATCCGAGCCCATGCCGTGGGTTTTACTCACCTTGTCTGCTCCGATGAAATTAATTTTTGAACCGAGAAGGTAAAAGGTATTCACATCCCTATTCATAAACGGACTATAAAGTCCGATTTGGGTCAAACGTCTGTCGAAGTCGTCGAATAAAGTTGTCTTGAATGAGTTGTAAGTTTCACGGATATTATTAATAACTAATTTATCCTTAGCGTGTGAAGTAAGATAAAGCTGAAAATCTATTCCGGCCCAGGTCTTACCCGATCGACTCGAGCCTTCTAATATCACACCTTTTACACCGTCGTGGAAGGCTTTGTAAAGCGCTGCAAAGTTCTTATTTATTATGCGCTTACCCATTTTTTCGATAAAGCTATCGTTGTAAAATTACGTATATCTATTGTTGACAGTAATTAAAGACCATGTTCAGAACGATATTGCTTTAATCTAC
>ENA-UOYA01002429-UOYA01002429.1-activated-sludge-metagenome-genome-assembly--contig:-NODE-2429-length-17975-cov-5.344029_pt1 | contig 17975 bp, 15 predicted proteins | sample MGYA00238163_ERZ764804 | MGnify/ENA primary metagenome ERZ764804 (study PRJEB28919, sample SAMN05720223) | activated sludge metagenome | isolation source: Anaerobic digester | place: Hong Kong... | reverse complement strand
GGCGGCGGCCTTCGACAGAGCCTGGGCACCCGGTGAGAAACCGGCCCTGATCCTGGCGAAAACCGTAAAGGGCAAAGGCGTCGATTTCATGGAGAATAACGTGGTATATCATTATGCCTCCGGCGATTCCTCCGTTTGTGAGAAGGCCAAGGCTTCCATCTTAAAGAGCTGAGAAGGAGGTGTTTGAAATGACAGTCATCACCGGAACCAACTGGAACGCCTATGACGCCGCCACCATGACCGCCAGGGAAATCTATGGCAGAACTCTCGCGGAGCTAGGCAAACATAATGATAAAATTGTCGGCCTCACCGCCGATCTGGCCAAGACCACCTCCATCGTGCACTTTGCCAATGCATTTCCGGAAAGGTTTTTTAACGTCGGCATCGCCGAGCAGAATATGTTCGGAATCGCCGCCGGTCTTGCCAAGGCAGGGCTGATCCCCTTTGCATCCACCATGGCAGTTTTTGCTTGCCTCAGAGCCGGCGAACAGGTCCGCACCGATATCGCCTATCAGAATCTTCCGGTCAAGATCATTGCGACTCATGCCGGCATCTCCTTCGGTCATGCGGGAACCACCCACCACTGTACGGAAGATTTCTCCATCATGCGCTCCATCCCCAACATGACCGTGATCTGCCCCGCGGACGGGACCGAAACCTCCAAGGCCGTTCAGGCATGTGTCGAGACGCCGGGCCCGGTGTATATCCGGATCGGCCGCGGTTTTGAGCCCCCCTGCTACGACAGCGACAACTACGATTTTGAAATCGGAAAAGCCGTCACCATGCGGGAAGGCACAGACCTTACCATCATCTGCTGCGGTATCGCCGTCCTTCAATCCATACAGGCGGCAAAAACCCTGGCGGATCAGGACGGCCTGTCCGTTCGCGTCGTCAATATGCATACCATCAAGCCCATCGACCGCGAAGCGATCCTGAAGGCTGTAACCGAAACCCGCCGCATCCTCACCGTTGAGGAACACAACGTCGTCGGCGGACTCGGCGATGCGGTCGGCTGCGTCATTGCGGAAAGCGGAAAGGGCTGCGTTTTTAAAAAGCACGGGATTTATGACGAATTCTCAACCATAGGGTATGCGGAAGACCTGTACGCCCATTACGGACTGGATGCAAACGGCATCATCGACCAGGTGCGCGGGATGGTCGGTCTGGAGTTTGAAGAAGACGAAAACTGGGACGACGAATGAAGGGAGGGGGTAACCATGTCTGCAGCGCCTCGGGAGATTATGACCGCAAAACTGTTTTTCAATGCAGCCTTTCCCGTCATGCAGGTTCTTTTGGATGACGATCCGAAATTCAGGGAGAAGTTCAAGGACGTCACAGGGACCGTCCAGTTCGGGGCAAAAAACGGGGAGGATCTGCTTGCCTGCCACCTCGTATTCGATCACGGCACTGTGACCGTGGTGCAGGGACCGGCGGAAAGACCGGACGTCTCCCTGACCTTTCCCTCCGTGGAAAGAATGAACGCTCTGCTGAAAGGCGGAATGGCGATTCCCTCCATCAAAGGGTTTAAGAATTTCAGCCTCCTCGTCAAGGTGCTTTCCCTGCTGATGGGCCTGAAGATCATGTCGCCCTCCGTACGACCGAAGGACTTCACCGGACAGAGCCTTAAGGTTAAAATGAGCTTATATATGATTACCCGGGCTCTGTCTCAATTCAATAAGCTCGGCGATCCGGCCATGCAGGAATTCTGCCGGCGGCAGCCCGACAGGATCTATCAGTTTACCGTTGAAAACGGAGACGACAAGGCGTACATCGCCTGCTACCTTCGCATCAAGGCCGGAAATTCCAAATCCGGTCACGGCGTTTATGCCCGGCGCAGCCCCTTTGTCCATTTCCGCTTCCTCAGCGTGGAAGGCGCCATGGCGGTGCTGCTGAAAGAAGTGGAATTTGTAGCAGCCGTAGAGAAGGGTTACGTAGAAACGATCGGCAGTCCGGAATACGCCTGCTATCTCAATGATTTCATGGCCGTCCTGCAGGATATGCTGACCTGAAACGGAGGAATACGATGAATTTCAGTTCCCTTGTCGCACGACAGCGCGCATATTTCGAGAGCGGAGCGACACGCCCGCTTTCGTTCAGAATGGAAGCGCTCCGCAGACTTCAAACGGCTCTGCGGGATCATGAAGACCTGATCGCGCAGGCGATGAAGTCGGATCTCAACAAATCATCCTTCGAAACCTACATGACCGAAACCGGCATGGTGCTGGAGGAGATCCGCTTTCACTTAAAACATCTGCCCCGCTGGATCCGGACGAAGCGTGTCCCTACGCCCGTCACCCAGTTCCATGGGAAAAGCTTTGTGGCGCCGGAACCCTACGGCGTAGCGCTGATCATGTCGCCTTGGAATTATCCGCTCCAGCTCTGTCTATCGCCGGTTGTCGGCGCGATTTCCGCAGGCAACTGCGCCGTGATCAAACCGTCGGCCTATGCGCCTGCAACAAGCGGCGTCATCGCAAAGATGATCGGCGACAGCTTCCCACCCGAATACCTCACCGTTGTGGAGGGCGGCCGCGAACAGAACAACGCTCTGCTTGAGGAGGCGTTCGACTACATCTTCTTCACCGGAAGCGTGGAAGTGGGAAAGGTGGTTATGGCAGCCGCAACGAAGCACCTTACCCCGGTGACCCTGGAGTTGGGAGGGAAAAGCCCCGTCATCGTAGACGAATCGGCAAATCTGAGGCTGGCCGCCAGGAGAATCGCCTTCGGAAAGGTGCTCAACGCCGGTCAGACCTGTGTGGCTCCCGATTATCTGATGATCCACGAGTCTGTAAAGGATCGATTCCTGGAGGAATACAAAAAAGCGCTGACGGAATTTTTTCCCGGAGGCGACCTGTCCGATATGCCAGTGATCATAAGCGAAAAGCATTTCCGCCGCGTATCCCGCCTGCTTCAGGGAGAAAAAGCCGCGATCGGCGGCGGCGCCGACGAAGCAAAGCGGTTCATCGAGCCCGCCGTGCTGACCGACGTTACCCCGGATTCACCGGTTATGCAGGAGGAGATTTTCGGACCGATCCTGCCCCTCATACCCTACAGAGATCTGAACGAGTGCATCCGGTTCATCCGCTCCCGGCCAAAACCTCTTGCGCTTTATCTGTTCACGGAAAGCAGGGCCGTCGAGAAAAAAATCCTGGAAGCCTGCTCCTTCGGCGGCGGCTGTGTCAACGACACCATCATCCATCTGGCCAATCCGCATATGGGATTCGGCGGAGTCGGTCATTCTGGAATGGGAAGCTACCATGGCAAGCTGAGCTTTGATACCTTTACCCATTACCGCAGTATCGTCAGAAAATCGACCTGGATCGATTTGCCGATGCGGTATCACCCCTATGCGGAAAAGAAGCTGAAAATGATCAAGAGGTTGATGAAATAAAGAGGGGTTATCCCCCTCTTCCCTATTTCAGCGGAAATATAATTTTGGTCAGCAGGTCGCTTTCCGGAACCTCCAACGGAGAATTGTAATAAAACTCGTAGCTGATGCCGGAGGGCTCCAGGCCCTGCTCCGCGATCCATGCCGTCATCGCTTCGTAAACCGGCGCCATCTCTCCATAAGGCCCCTTGTACAGACAGGACGCCCGTTTGCCTGCGGGGATCCGGCTTGCCTGGATTTCTCCTTTTCCTGCGATGGCTTTCGGAACTAGAAAGCCCATTTCCACATCCAGATCCTCCATATCCATGTTATAATACGCCGCGAATGCCGGTCCTTCCGTCGTCTCTCCGATTTCCGCGAGATACTGCATGACGGCGCCGTACGCTCTGCCCAGTTCCTGCGGCAGATTCGCCACGGAAGTTCTTTTCCTTATGGAAAGCAGCGGCTGTTCTCTTTCCTCGTTCAGTTCAAATTGATATCCCATGATATCCCTCCTTTTGTTTTTATTTGATTTATAACAGGAGAAACCTGACAACTATATGTCATGTTTGAAAAAATATTTACTTTCTCCGTTCTCTGCCGGTATAATGGCAATAGTGATTTAAATTGCTATGGATCAAATTCAGGATAAACATCGGAGGAGGCGCTTATGGAAAACAGACCTTATGTATCTTGGGAACTGATTGGGGATTTTATGACGTCTGCGTTTGAGAAAATCGGCGTGCCGGCAGGCGAAGCCGCGATCTGCGCAGACGTTTTGATGGAAAGCGACAGAAGAGGGATCGAAAGCCACGGTTGCAACCGATTCAAGCCGATCTACATCGACCGTATCAACGCGGGCATCCAGAAACCTGTCACGGAATTCGAAATCATCAAAGAAACGTCGACGACGGCCGTCGTGGACGGTCATGACGGCATGGGGATGATCGTAGGCTATCGATCCATGAAGATGGCCATTGAGAAGGCGAAAAAATACGGAATGGGCATGGTTGCGGCAAGAAATTCCACCCATTACGGCATTGCAGGCTATTATGCATCCATGGCGGTCAAGGAGAACATGATCGGAATCACGGGAACCAACGCCCGCCCTTCCATCGCGCCGACCTTCGGCGTGGAAAACATGATGGGCACCAATCCGCTGACCTTCGGAATTCCCACCGATGAGGAATTTCCCTTTATGCTGGACTGTGCGACGAGCATCACCCAAAGGGGCAAGATCGAATATTATGCCCGGGAAGGCAGGGACACACCTGCGGGAATGGTGATCGGTCATGACGGTAAGGCCATGACCGACAGCGCACGGATCCTGGAAGACCTTGTCAAAGAAAAAGCCGCGCTGGCGCCTCTCGGCGGCATCGGAGAAGAGCTTGGCGGATACAAGGGATACGGATACGCCGCTGTGGTCGAGATCCTGTCCGCGGCGCTGCAAGCTGGCAGCTACATGAAAATGCTCACCGGACTTAACGAGCGCGGAGAAAAAGTTCCCTACCGCCTCGGGCATTTCTTTATCGCCATCGACACCGAAGCCTTCGTCGGAGCGGAGAGCTTCAAAAAAACAACCGGGGATATCCTCAGAGCACTGCGGGCGTCCGCGAAGGCTCCGGGAGAAAGCAGGATCTATACCGCCGGGGAAAAGGAATATCTCGCCTGGCTGGAAAGAAAGGACAAGGGTGTACCCGTGGGAGAAGCCGTCCAGAAGGAATTCATCGAGGTCCGCGACGCGCTGGGCCTGCCTCACCGCTTCCCCTTCGAATAGAATATTCCCGTTAATCCTGTTTCAGGATAACTCCCCTTCCGCTTTGACCGTCGATTTTAATGATGAGCGGCTTCTCAAAGCGGACGAGCTTCACATGCTTGGTCTGGGCTATGATCCGGGCGCTTTTCAGGACCTTCCAATTAATGCGTTCATCGGTTCCGGGCTTGATACCGACATGAAAATAACCCATTTTCAGCGAGGTTAGGTTATGATGGAAGTGGCTTCCTAAAGACGGTTCCACGATCAGATTTCCAAGATCGGCCTCGACGACCACCTTGGCCTGGGACATCTGCCACCAGAGCACGGGGATCCCGAGCCACTGGTCGGACGTTCCGATCCTGCCGAACCCGATCAGAACGCATTTTCGTTTCTCTTCCGTGAGGATCTTGTTCAGTTCTCCGATTTCCGAAGCGATGTCGACCGTCTTGTTCAGCTCGAAAAGATCGGGGTCCGCGAATATAATGTCGGTGATGTTCTTATAGACGCCGTTTCCGATGATATGTCTGCTTGATAGAATCAAATCCTCCTCCTGATATTCGTCGATCATAACCTCACGGGCTTCCCGTCCGACTACCATCGGCCGGACCTGAAGGAAGTAAAATTCAGGCGGTGATTTTCTGTCTACGGGGATATTGACCGCAAATTCGATTTCCACGTCGGTCCCGAATGCGTTTTTGCCCAGATCGAACAGGTTCTTGATGATGTCCACCAACGGGAAGGAGTTGTACTTCAGGATCGAGGCAAAGGTCACAAGCCTCGGCCCGCTGACCGAGAACGTATCCATGATCGTATCGTTTTCCGGCGAATAGGTGCTTCCCACAAGCTCCAGTGTGCCGTCCCGCTCTGCGCGTTCCAGATCGATTTTCCGATAGGTGCATAAGTCGTCCTTGGTAAGCTGTTTCCCCGGATCGGAGAGATCCAGGGTGAAAAAGTCCGTTTGGGTAAATTCCATAAACTCTCTTGCCGATGAATACGGAGGGTTCATCTTCGGATACGCCGGTGAAAAGCTGTAAACCCGGCTGCCGTCCACAATGGCTTTTCCAAAGCCGAGGGCAAGGCTGACGATCCCCTGTTCGGGCTTCATGTGAGAATAGGGATAATAATTATAGGTCTGTGCGACACCCGAAATCACCGGATAAAAGATATCTCCGTGCCTTTCTCCGACCAGCTGCTGGATCAGGACCGACATGGCCCCCTCTTCGATGCGGATATTCGCGTTTCTGGCATATCCCTTCGGAGACTGGAAAAAGGCCGAGGCGTAGATGAGCTTTACCGCGTCGACAAGCTGCTTCAGGCGCACTTCCGGATCCGGATGGCAATTCGGGAGGATATAGGTTTTATAGATCCCCGCAAAGGGCAGCACCTGTGAATCCTCCAATATGCTGGAAGAGCGGACGGCCAGAGGATAATCGATCTCGCCGACCAGCATCCTCAGGTCTGCGATAATTGATTCCGGCAGCTCCGCTTCCAGAAACCTTTGGGCGATTTCCTGCTCGTCGTCCGAACGGACCGCCATTTCCTGAAGATCGTTGCTGTGCATGAAATCTTCAAAAACCCCGCTGCAGATCGCAAACGAGACCGGTATTTTAAAGCGGACGCCTTCGTATTTTGCCTGAAGATCCGAATTGGCGATCAGAGACCGGAAGAAAGCCACGCTTCTTGCCTTTCCCCCCAGGGAACCGCTGCCTAGCCTGGTAAAGGAGTTCTCAAAATTCAGCTTTGAGGCGCCGAAATCCACAATGAGTCCGCGCTGGTACCTTCGGAAATACCGGTCCATACTGTCGAGCATATACTCGCGGAATTCCTCGATATTTCCGGCTGCGTCCGCTTCCCGGTTCCTCATTTCTTCCGCAACTTCAAATTCGGTTCTTGCACGGAACCACCGGGAAAAGTCATATCGTGCGGCATGATAGGCAAGGCTTTCGGCGGGCAGGGTCTTGATGGCCTTCTCAAAATCAGAGATGTCGGAAGCCATTGAAATGGTTTCCCCCCTGGGAGTTTTAAACACGAATTCACCGAAGCTGTAGTTGTCCATAATGTAGCAGCGGAGCTCCTTCAGAAGGATCGTCGAATTCTTGTCGAGATACCTTAGCTGAAGCCTTTCCGCTTTTTCTTCATTCTCCGTTTCTTCCGACTGCAGCAGGATCGGAAGATCCGGGATCATTTCCCTGACCTTTACCGCGAGATCAAGTCCGGCTTCCGCGCTGGCTGAGCCGTTTTTCGAAAACCGGATGTCGGAGATAATTCCCAGCAGGTTGTTTTTATATTTTTCAATGATTTCCAGCGCCTCTTCATAGGAAACGGCCAGCAGGATCTTCGGTCTCGCCCTCATCCGGAGCAGCCGGTGCAGATCGTTCACCGCATGGGAGATGAGATATCGGGTCTGCTTCATGATTTCCGTATAGATCAGCGGGAGGAACTGGGAATAGTAACCGGGTGAATCGTCGACGACCAGGATCACCTGAACGCCCTGCTTGCTGTCTTCTTCGACATTTCCCCGGTCTTCGACGTATTTTATGATGGCGAGAAGGATCTGGCTGTTGCCCGACCAGACGAAGATCCGGTCGATGGACTTCGATTCCCGGATCTCCTTGAGGGTATCGTCATCCAGCGTTTCGTAGGTCAGCATGACGATGGGCTTCTCGGGGTAGAGTTCCTTGACTTTTCTGCTGAATTCCAGCGTTTCCATGTCGCTGATGCGCGGCATGGTAATGACCAGGTCATAGGTCCTGTTTTTCAAGGCTTCAAACGCTTCCTCCGCCGAGGATGCATGGGCGATTCTCGGAACAAACTGCAGATTCAGATCCAGATATTCGCTGAAGATCTTATCGGAAAGGTGGCCGTCCTCCTCCAGCACGAAGGAATCGTACGGCGTCGATACCAGAAGGATCTCTCTGACCCTGAACTTCATCAGATCATGAAAGCTTTTAAATTTCGTTGTTTGGTTCTTTGAATTGTTCATGACAGCCTGCGGCCTCCTTGCGTTACGTATCTTGATATCGTGTTATTACTAATTATAGCACCAATCGGCCGCCTCAAACCAAAAATCTCCGTGGAAAATCTTCGTGAAAAAATCAGAGGCCGAAAAAAGACCTCTGATTAATAAAAATTCCCTTTTGATCTGTTGTGGATTGTTGTCACACCGGCGGTTACATAATGAATCCCAATGCCAGGAATCCGACGGCAGCGACGACAAACGGAACCATGACCAGAGGCACGGAGGTTCTGAAATAATCAACGGGCGTAGTCTGGGTGGACGCGGCGGTCAGAATGACCGTATCGCTGTAAAGGCAGATGTGCCCGCCGAAACATACGGCGGAGATTAAAGCGCCGGAGGCCAGGAACAAGTTGACGTTCAGCGCGGACGCTACGGGTATGACGATCGGGAACGCAATGGCGGCCAGCCCCCAGAAGCTTCCCGTTCCAAAGGATAACAGTCCGATCACGACAAAGACCGTCACCGGAAGAAGCGCCGGATGCAAAGTTTTCAATGCCGCGTCAATAACAATGTCAATGAGGCCGAGCTGCGTCATGGCATCCATAAAGACATATGCAAAGAGGATGATGACAATCACCGGCGCCATATCAACAATGCCCTTCATGACCGATTTAAAGAAATTCACGAATGACATCAGACGCTGCGGGAGGTACATCAAAAGGCAGAGAAGAATGGCGGCGAACAGACCGATGACGATATCCTCCTGCCATACGGTGAAGAACACCACGACCACGATGGGAAGAATGAAATTGACCGCCCTGCGCGGTTTTCCTTCCGCGGCTTTTTCCTCGTCAGGCAGCTCTACCAAAGCGGCTTTGGCTTCCGGAGAAAATACCTCCCCGGTGGTCAGTGCCCTTTCTTCGGCCCGCTTCATCGCGCCGAACATCGGAATGATGCCGAGGCAGAAAAGCGGAACCGCTATGACTGCCAGCCAGCCGTACAGGATGAACGGCATGGTGGAAACATAGGCGCTGAATGCGGAGGCTTCCCCTGCCGCGCCGGATTCCGTCATCTGGGTGCCCATAAAAGCTCCCCAGGTGCTGAAAGGTATGATGGCGCAGACCGTTACGCCGGTTGAGTTCACGATGTAAGCCAGCATTTCTCTTGAGATTTTGTGCTGGTCGCAAAGATCTCTTGTGGCTGCTCCCACGGCCAGGCAATTCAGGTAGTCGTCCACAAAGATGATAATGCCGAGGATCCATGTTCCGATCAGGGTTTGCTTCCGCGTCTTCAGGATTTTTTTAGCCAGGCCGGAAAATCCCAGCACGCCGCCCGCGTCACCCATAAGGGCGATCAGGGAACCGAACAGAGCGACCAGGATAAAAACCCACTGGCTTCCATCATCGGTCAGGACGCCGTAAAGCGAGTCCTGGAAAGAATTAAATGCGTCGATGGGATGCAGCTTGGCTAAAATAAGAAAACCTGATACAACCCCCACAACAAGCGACAGGAACGTATCCTTGGTCCATATCGCTACAATGATGAGCAATACAATCGGGATGAGACTGATGATACCGTTCATAATAGTTCTCCTTTCCTATGAATGAATGATATGTTAAAAAAAGTTTGCCTGAAACGACTTGATCAATGATCTCATTTGAAGGATTCCGCAGACATCGCTATGCTCCATATGGCCGCGGCAAAGATCCTGGTGTTTTTCATCAGAGCATCGATGGTAATAAATTCATTTTCCTCATGGCAGGTGTCCGTATCCCCCGGGAACAACGGGCCCCAGGAGACGATATTGGGCATGGCTTTCGCATAGGAGCCTCCGTATGCAAGCACATACTCATTCTTCAGCCCGGACATTTTTTCATAGGCCTGGGCAAAAGCCCGGATGAAGGGCTTGTCGCGGCTGACATAGACCGGAGGCAGATCCTCGAAGGATTCCACGCTGCCGCCCAGGTCGGATGCAAGCTGCTGAAAAGCGGCAAGGATCATCCGGGAATCCGTGCCATATGCATATCGGATATCAAAAACGATTTTCGTTCCGTCCTCCCTTGCCTGTATCATGGTAGGGGTGAAGATGTTTCTGTGGACAAATTCACCGTTATAATATTCGCTTTCGCTGCGCAGACCAAGTGCCGCGCCTTCGCGGTCGCCAAAGTATCGCAGAAGCATTTCCGCGACTTTTGACAGCGGGCTTGCGGAAAGTCCCATCCCAACCAGATCCGCCGCCATTTTTAAGATCGCGTTTTCCCCTTTTTCAGGCTGGCATCCGTGAACGGATTTGCCGGTATAAACCTTTTCTTGACCATGAACTGTCAGTTGACATTTGCCTGGAACCACATTGGGCGAGGTTCCCCCTTCAAGCTGCGTTATAACGCTGTCAAGACCGAACGGCAGAACCATCGTCAATGCGGCAGCTCCTTTTTCGATGGTGCAGACGGGGAACTCTCCGTCCGGCGTGAATCCGTAGTCCGGAAGAGGGAATGTGTTCACATAGGCTTCCATGTCGGTCCATTTTTCCTCCTCCCTTGTTCCCAATATCAACTGGACCTTTTTCAATAGAGGCTTCCCGAGCTCCGCACCGAGTGCCCGGACCGCCTTCATGGCATACAGCGATGCAATGACCGGCCCCTTGTCGTCAATCGCCCCTCTCCCATAAAGAGCATCATCCTGCAAGACAGGCCGGAAAGGAGGAGTACGCCATTTTTCCGGGTCTCCCTCATTGACGACGTCAACATGGGCAAGAATGCCAAGCGTTTCCTCTCCCCGGCCCATTTCGATCAGACCCACTTCCCCATTCAGCAGGGAAGCGGTGTGAAAACCCGCCTTTTGTCCGCGTTCCAATATATAATCCAGTGCCTTTCCAACTTCAGATCGGTGGCTTGTGATGCTGGGGATTTCGATAAATCTTTTCAAATCCTCTATCATTTCGCTTTGATATCCGTCAATGATGTGATTCAGTTTTTCATAAAATGTTTCCATGTCAACCTTCCGTTTCTTCCATCCAATGGCGCTGTCCGTCAAAAGTATACAATCGGCTTTTCATCCAACTAAAAGAATAAACCCCGGAGCAACTCCGAGGTCAATAGGGTTTTTGGGAATTTTTATTCGATCGGCCCGATTGGCACATATTTTATTCGATCGGCGCATAGATGCGATAAAGTGCCATCCGCTTGCCGTGAACATAATAGTTGGTATTCTCCCAGCCGAAGATGTCCCCGGTAAGCTGATATCCGTTTTGATCCGCATATTCCAGAACCGGGCGGATCATATCCATAAAGTTGTCACTGTAACGGACCTGTGTGCAGAGGCATTTTTCCGCACTCTCTTCGATGATGTCCTCCTGCAGCTCTCCATCGCACATCTTCGCCGGTTTATTGATGGACAGGTAGCGGTGAAACTTGATTTCATCCTGATTGATATTACAATAAAACGAAAGGGATACATCCCTCCATTGTTCCTTTGTAAAAGTCATCCCGTCTCTCAGGTACTGTGCCAAATGGCTCTCTTCATCAAAAAAACCGGGCTTGCGCAAGGTGGGCGGCATGGGGCAAATTCGAAACTTCCCGAGCAGAGACAATTCATCCTCATAGTATTCCTGCCAGTCCTCCAGCTTTTTCAGCATGCGCTGATATTTTTCTATGTTTTCGATCGCTTCCGCTTTTCTCTCTTCGATGATCTCTCCGATCCTTTCCACTTCCAGCCCCTCGAATATACTTCTGATATCCTTCAGGGTCAGTTCCTGATCCCTGTAAAAAAGAATGTCGGTAAGCCTCATCACATCATCGGATGAGTACTCCCAGTAATTATTCTGCTCATTCTTTTTCGGGGTGATAATCCCTTCCCGCACATAAAACCGAATCATCTCCGTTGAAATGTCCAGTACTTTGGCAATTTCACCGACTGTCAGATAAACCATTTTTCGTCTCCTTTGACCAATCCGATCCCACAACACGATAATCTGATTCCATTGTATCATCGTTTCCGCCGGGAGGAAACAAAAATGCTATCCGTCTCGAATTACAAACAAAGTTTCCAAACAGACAGAATATGGAGATCCGAAGATCTCCATATTTAATATTTCCTCTTGATTCTGTTTTTGACCTCATAATAGGCGTACCCGGCTACGCCTGCAATGAAAACTATGTACAGCAGCCCGATAAACCAGTCAGCGATGTCGTTCATATTGTATCATAGCCCCCTTTTTCATTCTCTATGACAGTTTATGAACGACATGGGCTTATTGTTCCAACTTCTGCCCGCCCCGGCTGTTTATGCCACTGACCGTTTTCTTTGTATCAGATACATTAAAAGCGCAGCTGCCAGGCTCAGTACAAGACAAACCGCAAATGCAACCGCCCCGTACGACGCCGGCGTTCCAAACAGATTGTACGCTTTGACTCCGCCGAATACGGAACCGTAGCCTGATAGCGCCACATAATTGAAGTCCACGAGCGGCCAAAGCATTTTTTTCATCTCGTCGAGAAAAAAGCCTGTCAGACTGAATGTCAGAATCATTGCAACTCCCAGACCAAACGCGGCGCTTTGGTTTTTGGATTTTGCGGAGATAAGACTGATCGCCAGACCAAAAGCCATCGCAGCAAGGGTCAGCCATAAACAGCCCAGCACAGCCGCGCCGCCTACCGTCATGTCGAGCGTTGTCCAGGTTAATCCCGTAAAGCAGCGGGCAGGTGCGTCAAAACCGCTTATGTTCCCTGTGAACAGATAGGTTCCGAGAAACATCCCCATAAGATATACGGCGGTCACGATAGCGGAAGTCGCGCAGACGCTCAGCAGTTTGGCGGTAACAATCTCACGGCGGCCCTTCAGGGAGCAAAGCACTATGCTGTCCATATCGGTTTTAACTTCCTGTGTGAATACGGGAGAGATGATGTACGATACGAACATGAGGAGCAGGAAGGCCACTCTGGAAAGATCAAAGGCCAAGGAAAAGTTGCTCCAGAAAATCGTATTCGCAAAAACAGGCTCCCCTATGGAAAGCTCGATACCCAGACGATTCTTGTAATATTTATATTCATACGTGTCCGTTTGATCGGAAAGTTCTTTCAATTTCTCCTGTATGGGATATACTCCCACGATGTTTGCTTCATCCTGGATTTCCGGGCCGTTCCAGTATTCGTGAACTCTTTCACCGAATCTGGCATACTCGTTATGGAACTTTTGAACAGGATTTCGAGCCAGGTACATGATAAAACCATCCTCATTGCCTTTGCGGTATACGGCCTCCGTCGCCCGGGCTATTGCCTCTGATTCGGCAAATTGTTCGGGATCAAGTTTTCCCGCGTTTTCCGAAACTAACCTGAGATACTCGCCGTAGTCGCCGCTTTTTCTTAGCACGAAAGCCCCTTCGGCGGAGAGAAGTCCCATGAGCGTACAGATAATAAAAATTACGGCCAGCAGGATGATACGGCTTTTGTTGAGCAGAAGCTTCTTCATTTCATATTGAAACAGTTTCATATGTTACTTCCTCCTCACTTGTTGAATTCATAAAGATAAGCGTCCTCCAGCGTTGGCGCTGCGATTACCGCGTCCGGAGCCGGTTTGCCGTCCGATACGACCCGCACTTCCATGCGGTCGCCCTTTGGTACGACATTGCTGATGATGTGGTTGTCCTGGTAAACGACCAACTCGTCGACCGTCATTTTCAGAAGCCAGACCTTGCCTTCCATCGCGTCGACAAAACGCTGATTGCTCTCCATCCTGCCTACTCTGCCGTTCTTGATCATAACAGTCTGCTTTGCGATCGAATCGATGTCGGAAACAATATGGGTAGAAAGCAGTACCGTTCTGTTTCGGGAAAAGATCGAGACGAGATTGCGGAACTTGATTCGCTCATGGGGATCAAGCCCCGCCGTCGGTTCGTCCAGTATGAGGATCTCCGGATCGTTTAAGAGCGCTTGCGCGATCCCGAGCCGGCGCTTCATGCCTCCGGAGTAATTGACACATTTGCGGTGCAGGTCCTCTGTCAGCCCGACTTGTCCGGCCAGGTCTCTGATCTTGTTTTCCATTGCCTTGCCTTTCAACCCTTTTAATGCGGCGACAAAACGCAAATAATCAAGTCCTGAAAATTCGGGATAAAAGTCGAGCGACTGCGGAAGATATCCCAGTTTTGAGCGATACTCACGGTCACATGCCTTTCTGTTTATCCCGTTTACCAGCACATTGCCGCCGCTCGCCTCCATGATCCCGGCCAGAATTCGAATCAGCGTGCTCTTACCCGCACCGTTTGGTCCCAGCAAGCCGTAAACGCCGTTTTCCATTTCAAAGCTGACGCCGTTTAAAGCTTGTTTTTTACCATAGTTTTTGCTGATATTTTCAATTGTCAGTTTCACTTCATAGCCCCCCTTTCGTACTGTTGGATTCATGATAAGAGACGCTTCTAAATTGCCGGAGGAAAAGAGATAAACAGTTTCTAAACAAAGAAACAAGAATCGCAAAACAAAACCGTGCGGGACGATTCGCACGGTTTGGCACTGTTTTTTTGTTAACCGTTCAGCCGGTATCCTGCTCCCCACACGGTTTCTATCAGTTTCGGATCGGACGGGTCGTCCTCTATTTTTTCCCGGATGCGATTAATATGCACGGTAACGGTAGCGCTGTCGCCTGCATAATTAAAGCCCCATATTTTTTCAAAAAGCTGTTCTTTCGAGAAAACGATATTGGGATTCTCCGCAAGGAATAACAACAATTCGAACTCACGGTTGGGAAATTTGATTTCGCTTTCTCTTTTGAGAACTTTCCAGCTTTTCGCAAATATTTTCAGATCTCCGATCGTGATCACATCGTCCTTTCGGCCTTTTACACGGCCGGTCAGCCGTTCGTAGCGGCTCAGCTGAGATTTGACTCTCGCGGCAAGCTCCGCAGGGTCAAAGGGTTTGGCGATGTAATCATCCGCTCCGAGGCCGAGCCCCCGGATCTTATCAGCCGACTCTGTGCGGGCGGTTACCATCAGGATCGGAATATTGGTTTTGTCCCGTAGCTGCCTGCATATGTCATAGCCGTTCATGCCGGGCAACATCAGATCTAGCAGGACAAGATCATAACCGCCTTTTTGAAGCGCCGATAACGCATGATTTCCATCCGCTATGATTTCTGCCTCAAAGCCGTTGATTTCCAGATAATCCTTTTCCAGCATTGCGATTTCGGTGTCATCTTCGACAATAAGTATCTTGCTCATCGAGTTTCCTCCTTTCGGCACGGCAGTGAAATTCTGATCTGCAGTCCGTTGTCGTTTTCCGCGGTTACCAATCCGCCATGCGCTTCCACGATGTGCTTCACGATATATAATCCGAGTCCGCTTCCCTCGCCGTTTTTTGTGCCGCGGGCCTCGTCGCTTCGCCAGAACCGTTCAAACAAGCGCGGAAGATATTCCTCCGGCACACCCTGTCCATTATCGGCGAACAGCAAATGCTCCATATCGCCTTTGCGCCAGACAGAAATATGAAGGGTAAGGGACCTTGCATTTGAATATTTTATCGCATTCTCTGTCAGATTCACCAATACCCGGCGCATTTGCTCCGTGTCAATTTCGACAGGGTGAGGTACGGATGTCGTTTCCACCGTCATCTTTACGTTGTTATGTTCGAGTTCATCACGCATATTCTGCTCAAACCGGCGGGCAAACTCGCCTAAATCTTCATGACTGAGGGACAGCGGCAGATTGCCGGTCACCAGATCAGAGAAATAAAAGAGTTTTTGCAAGAGCCGGTCCATATCGCAGGCCTTCTCATATGCAATCGAAAGATACTGTTCCCGTTTTTCCGGGGTATTCGCAACGCCGTCACGCAGGCCTTTGAGATAGCCCTTGACAGAGGTCAGCGGAGTTCTCAGGTCGTGAGAGACGCCGGCGATCAGGTCCCTGCGCGTCTGTTCGTAAACGGCGGTTTTCTCCCGTTCTTTCAGCAGATGCGCCTGCATGTGATTAAATGCCGTGCAGACAGCCGCAAACTCGTCCTTTCCCGTATAGACCACGGGCTCGGACAAATCGCCCTTTTCTATCCGCTTTGCGCAGTCTGACAGCGCATTCAACGGCCGGAGGATGCGCCAGATCATTCTGCGGGTGAAAAGCTGGCTGAGCAGCAGGATAACGGCAATGACGATAAAGCCGTAAATCAGGAACTCACGCGGAAATACGCCGGGAGCCTTTGAGCTGCCTGCCCTTTCTTTCAATGCGAACAGGGAATACGCTCCGTCTGCCACAGCGGTAAACGTCACATCCTGTACCTTTCCCGTCAGAATGCTCTGCCCGGGTTCCAGTGTTTTCAGACTGTTGACGATCCCTCCGGAAAAATCGTTCTGTGCGGCATAGGCCACACTGTCGTCCTCCAGAACCAGCAGCTGATAACCGTATTCGGAAAGCCGAACATTCAGCGCATCCCAATCCTTTTCAGATCCTTCAAAATCGCCGAGTATTCCTCCGGCGTAAAAAACGTCCCGATCCAACAACTCCTTGCCGGGGTCGTCGGGAAACAGGATGATGATTATGCTGAGAACGGCAAACAGGGAGGCAAGGGAAAGCAGCACAAGTAAAGCGCTTTTAATCATGATCCGGTTGACGATCTTCAAGGCCTCGTCTCCTTTCGCGCAAAATTAAGACAAAAAAACCATATCAGGCGGATATAAACTGCCGGATCAGAATTTCTAAATTTTTTCTAAACAAATCCGCCCCGGCTTGCTTCAACCATTTTGCATATTATAACATTTTGCTTCATTTTGCAGGAGCCGACGGATCCCATCCATATCCTCCGGCTTAATATCTTTAAAAATAAAAAAGTGCCTGCACTTGGAATAGGATTGATCGCCGACCTTGAATGAAACCGGCCCGGCGCAGTTGCTATTTCGACCGTCGCAATTCCTGGATGCGGAAAGCAGCGATGCTTTGCAACGTTCCGATAAACTTTCCAGATCTTCGGTGTACTCCGTCAAATGAAACAATTTTGCACGAATCGAATACTGCCCTCCGGTAATTCGCAAAGTGTAAAGCACGCGCTTCGGCTTTCCTCCGGTGTATTCACATTTCCAGTCGTCGGGCTTCTTTCCCGCAGAGGATATCTTCGGCGCATACCCCAGGGCGATTGCCGTTTCATGCAGACCGGAAACGACAGACTGATCCTCTTCCGTCAGAGAAGATATGATTTGAAACAATTCAATTTTTGATTCCATAATAACCCCGCTTTCCTCAATATCTGATATTAATATAGCCGAACAAAGAAAAAATAACAATCATTGCGAAGACTCCGGACTAAGACCCGTTCTTGTCATTTCATCAGAGGAAGTGAATATTTCCCTGCCGGTTGTAACGATCGCTTCCCTGACGTCTGCAAAACCGGGCAGGAAGGTTTATCCTGTTGAAGCGTATCTAAGCAAAGAGGAATCCGGATTGTCCACGAGCCTTTATAGGAATGCAGATACCGCTCATAGGTCAGCGGCGTCGCCACATCCCAGACTGCTGTCTTTCCTGCGATCTGCGGGTATTGATCCGCCAGGATCCGTATGAACGATTCTGCCAGTTTTTGTTTTTCCGCTTCATAAGTTCCGTTTTCCCTGCAGGCTTTCCAGAAATCGACTGCAGTTTATTATCATAAGGCCGCATGTTTTTATTAATTTTCATATTTCAGTTTTTTTTGGATTGAAGTTTTTCCAAATCAATAGTATAATTTCATCGTTACGGATTATTGCAGGCATGCCCATGAAGCAGAGCCAAATATGCATGCTGATCGAAAAAAATTGAAATACTGATAACCACGGGGAATTAGCTCAGCTGGGAGAGCGCATGGTTCGCAATCATGAGGTCAGGGGTTCGATCCCCCTATTCTCCACCATCAATTTAGGTGAATATAGATGCCATGCGGTCAAAGCCGCATGGC
>ENA-UOYA01002428-UOYA01002428.1-activated-sludge-metagenome-genome-assembly--contig:-NODE-2428-length-17978-cov-5.719132_pt1 | contig 17978 bp, 15 predicted proteins | sample MGYA00238163_ERZ764804 | MGnify/ENA primary metagenome ERZ764804 (study PRJEB28919, sample SAMN05720223) | activated sludge metagenome | isolation source: Anaerobic digester | place: Hong Kong... | reverse complement strand
TATTTTCTAACACCACCCCGTAGGAATTTAGACCTCATTAAAAAGGGATTGCGACTTTGGTAAGCAGGGATTCCACTAACCAGTCCCCTGAGTAGGAATTTAGACCTCATTAAAAAGGGATTGCGACTGCGTATTTTTAGCTCTTGGTATGTCATACCACGTAGGAATTTAGACCTCATTAAAAAGGGATTGCGACGTAACATAGGCATTGACAGTGTAGAAGATGTCAATGGTAGGAATTTAGACCTCATTAAAAAGGGATTGCGACGAGTCTGCACTTGGACGGGTCTTGTCCCACTCGTCCAGGTAGGAATTTAGACCTCATTAAAAAGGGATTGCGACAAGCTCCCGCTCGTCGTTCATTGTTATCCAAACGACGAGGTAGGAATTTAGACCTCATTAAAAAGGGATTGCGACCAAATGTTTCTTCCCATTATACCTTGTATAGGTATTGTAGGAATTTAGACCTCATTAAAAAGGGATTGCGACTATCACCCTCGATAGTGATGTCAACTATCCTCTCCCCGTAGGAATTTAGACCTCATTAAAAAGGGATTGCGACTTAATACTGTTCCCTTCCCCACAATTTACAAGCGTAGGAATTTAGACCTCATTAAAAAGGGATTGCGACCCATCAAAGGTACAGCTTGCTCTGCTTCAGACAAGTCTGGGGTAGGAATTTAGACCTCATTAAAAAGGGATTGCGACAATGATAATTCCTTTATTATTCCTCTTTTTGACTTCGAGTAGGAATTTAGACCTCATTAAAAAGGGATTGCGACAAGGGTCTTTAAAATCATATTGAAAACCAGCTATTGTAGGAATTTAGACCTCATTAAAAAGGGATTGCGACTCCCTTTCGTCGTTCATTGTTATCCAGACAGTCAGATTGTAGGAATTTAGACCTCATTAAAAAGGGATTGCGACTTGTCTGTGAAGCCTTTGCGGCTTGCATGACAAGTGTAGGAATTTAGACCTCATTAAAAAGGGATTGCGACATCAGGAGATACTATAATTATTCCCATGGATGGATGTAGGAATTTAGACCTCATTAAAAAGGGATTGCGACTTTCCCTTTGCTGGTTTTGCGGCTTCTTTTGCTGCTTTCTCCTGTAGGAATTTAGACCTCATTAAAAAGGGATTGCGATTATTTGCTCCTCAATTAGGACGTAAGTCTACAGTCTTCAGAAAAAAACTCCTAACTGCGCAAGCAGTAAATCGTGGTATCAATTTAGGTTGACAAAATAAAGATTTGAGCTATACTTAATTCAAAAGGTGTTCTTTGACAATTGAGTCGAGGCGATACACGGTAAGATACAGCATTTATACCGTAGCCGCCCTTGGGCAAAGCAAGAATACGGTTGATAGTGCTCCTGCAGTATAGCGGAGGATAACATTCCCGTATTAAAAATCAAGTGGATTTTGCTCAATAAAATGGTCAAGGCGTTTATCACCTTGAGAGTGCTGAAAGTTTAGGAATCAGCATTGAAAAAAACAAATATTATTGAGGGGTAACATTCCGACGGTGATATTTGTTTTTGCGATTCCTTCGTCAAACGCATCAAGAGTAGTTAAGGCATTGGTTTAAGCAAGACGCTTAAGTGCCCAGAAGGACACCTTTTATACCCCGGTTCTTCCGGGGTATTTTTTTGTAAACTATCATAAATGATTCATTAAAATCTAATGGAGGATAATATGAAAAAAAGGCCAAGGTGTCCAGTTTGTGGTTCGTTGCATATCGAAGAGTCAAAAAATTCAAATACTGCAGAAAAGAAGCAGGATATAGACGATCAGAAAAAATCAGATCAGAAAAAACACAATTGGAAATGCTTCGACTGTTACCGAATTTTTGAAAAACCTGACGATGCAATATGATAATTGACAACTATGTCTAATCACATACGACAAAAAAGTTATCGAGGTGAAAATGAAAAAATTGCTTATATTGTTTTCCATAATGAGCATTTTATGTCTTGGCTTTGGAATGGTCAATGGTGCTGAATGGGTGTATTATGCCTCTTCTAAAACACTGGAAGACAAATATTATTATGATGATACAAGCATTTTTACAGATAGTGAGGGTGCCATAAGGATATGGATAAAACAGGTGTTTTCATCGAAAGGAAAACCGCATTACATAGATACCATGAAACAAAATGGCTATAACGACTATAAAAAATTAGAAAAAATAAGCTTTGTTCTTAACTATTTTGCGATAAAATGCAACGAAAAACGGTATAACCTCATTTCTTATTATGTAAGAGACGCGCAGGGCAACAATATCGATTCAGGCAAACCGGAGTCTGAATGGAATCCGATTAAATCTGGCGATATTATGGAGATTTTGTATAAAAAAATCTGCAGATGAAAAAAATCGATTTAATGGTTTTAAGGGGATGTTTCCGGCGGGCAATGCAATTTTAGAATGCGCCCAGCAGGACTCGAACCTGCAGCCTTTTGATTCGTAGTCAAACGCTCTGTCCATTTGAGCTATGGGCGCACCGAGCATAAAGCATATCAGAAAGAGGGCAAAAAATGTAGCATAAAATTATGTTCTTAAGCAATCACTTGTGTGTTAAAATAACGAATCAGTTGTTTTTAAAAATGTTATGGAAAACATTCTAATACTTTTTGCCCATCCACGTTTTGAAAAATCAAGAGTAAATAAGATGTTGCTGAATAGTATTAAGAATATGGTCGAGGTTACGCTGCATGACTTGTATGAAGAATACCCCGACTTCAATGTAGATTCAGACCGCGAAAAATCTCTGCTACTGGAGCATGAAATCATTGTCTGGCACCACCCGTTCTATATGTATGGTGTTCCGGCGTTGCTAAAACAATGGGTAGATCTTGTGCTTGAATATGGCTGGGCACACGGGGATGGAGGAGACAATCTTAAGGACAAACTTGTTTTTAACGCATTGACTGCCGGTGGCACAAGGGATACATATGTTCACGGTGGACACAATGGTTTTACTATAAGGGAATTTCTTGCACCTTTTGAACAAACCGCAACATTCTGTAAAATGATTTATCTTCCGCCCTTCGTGGTGCACGGCACTCATCTGTTGTCCGATAGAGATTTGGAATACAATGGGGCGCTTTATCGTTTACTGCTTGAAAGGCTGTCACAAAGAAGATACGACCTCAAAGAGATATGCCGGTATGATTATCTAAACGACTGGCTTTTGGCAAATACAAATGATGGGGTAATCAACGGGTGAACACCAATTTTTTTCACGACGCACTAATTTATCTTGCAGCAGCAATTGTGTTTGTTCCTATAGCAAAAAAGCTCGGGATGGGCTCCGTTCTCGGCTATCTGATAGGTGGCATTATAATCGGGCCATTCTTTCTCGGTTTTGTAGGAGAGGAAGGCAAGGACATAATGCATTTTGCAGAATTTGGCGTTGTCATGATGCTTTTTCTTATCGGTCTTGAAATTGAACCGGCAAGCTTTTGGCGTATGCGAAAATTGATTGTGGGCATAGGCACTTTGCAGTTATGCGGTACAGCCTTAATCTTTTTTCTATCTCTTTTGGCAATAGGTTTTACATGGCAGGCCGCATTAGCAAGCGGTCTTGCTCTATCGATGTCTTCGACGGCTATTGTTATGCAGACGCTTAGAGAGAAGGGGCTTACCAAAACAGAATCAGGTAGAAGCTCTTTTGCAGTTCTTTTGTTTCAGGATATTTCCGTTATACCGATCTTGGCGCTTCTTCCTTTGCTCGTAAGCTCTTCGGTGCAAATTAATTCAAGTAACAATGAGACTTTGATTAGCGGACTTCCAGGATGGGTGCAGACAATAACCTTGCTCGGTTCGGTAATAGTTGTTGTAATGGGGGGACGTTTTTTAATTGTGCCTTTCCTGAGGTTTGTTGCGCGTATCCGCCTCCGGGAACTCTTTACCGCAGCAGCGCTTTTGATTGTTATTGCTACCGCTGACCTTATGGCTTTGGTGGGATTAAGCCCAGCTCTTGGAACATTTCTCGCAGGGGTTGTGCTTGCGAATTCCGAATTCCGGCATGAATTGGAAAGCGATATAGAACCGTTTAAGGGTGTTTTGTTGGGTTTGTTTTTCATTGCTGTGGGTGCATCCATAAACTTCAGGCTCATTATTGATAATCCGGTATCGGTTATGGCGATTGTGCTCGGAGTGATTATTATCAAAGCCTTTGTGCTTTATATAGCTGGACGGGTCGCACGTCTAAGTTTCGACCAAAACGCAATATTTACACTTGGGCTTGGGCAGGTGGGCGAATTTGCCTTTGTGCTTTTTGCTTTTATCTCAAAGCTCGGCATTTTGTCAGAATACTGGACTGATGTAATGATGGGCGTAACGGCGATTAGTATGACTGTAACTCCATTGCTTCTACTTCTGAGCGAGAGGTTTGTGCTGCCAAGGTTCGGCACAAAAGAGTCTATCGAGGATAAAGAGGCAGATGATATCAGCGGAGAACACCAAGTTATCATTACGGGTTTTGGTCATTTCGGAAGCACCGTAGGTAGATTTCTTCGGGCAAATGGTATAAACACGACGATACTCGATAATGACTCGGACAGGGTCGATCTTTTGAGAAAAATGGGTTTTACGGTGATGCCACGCGTATAGATATTTTAAAATCAGCAGGGGCCGAGCATGCAAAAGTGCTGGTAGCTGCTATCGACTCCCCCGAGATTAATATGGATCTGGTGAGAAAAACAAGGGAATATTTTCCCAATCTCTCGATAATGGTGAGGGCAAGGAACAGAATAGATGCCTATGAGCTTATCGATGCCGGCGTAAAAGATATCTATCGGGAATCTTTGGAGACATCTGTCCGTATAGGTGTGGATGTTTTAGTGAAACTGGGGTTTCGAAGATACAGCGCCACAAGGGCAGGACAGAATTTTATCAAATATGACGAAGCAGCTTTATCGAAGCTTGCGGCACATAGACATGACCAAGATTCATACATCTTTTATACCCGTGAACAAATAGCTATTCAAGAGGAGCTTCTTGCAAACGACAGAGAGGTAAACCCCACACTGCACGACCATGCATGGGACAGGAATTCTCAAGACACAAAGTCCTCGTCTCTTACTTAACACTATCTTTTTGTGCAAATTGCCTTAGAAAGATATTCCAAATGGGAACCCGGCGGGATATATCCCCATTCTCTGTCTTTGTCGGTTTTTCCGTAATCGAGGGTTTTTCCGTCTTTGCCGACCTCGTAGATTTCATGGATAGTATATTCAGGTTTATCTTTACTGCATTTGAATTCATATAGAACATTTCTTTGGTTAAGTTGATCGAGACCCTCGGTAAAAAGTCCATTGTTCTTTCGCTTTATGATATAGGAATTTAATCCATCTTGTGAATATACAAGTCTACTCCATACAACGATATTTTCGTCAGAGGTCTTTTTTGCAGTGGAACTAATGCTGAAATAATAATCGCCATCCTTGTCTGTTGCATATTTTTGAATGTTTTCAACCGCCGGCATCTTTGGGAAAAACCCTTTTTTTGATGCTTCAAGCGATTTATGGCGTTGAAAATACATTGCGAAATATCCAACAACAATTACCGTCAATCCAACTGTGATTCCAAAGATTATTACCTGCACAAGAGATGGTTTTTTTCTCAGCATAATATCTTCCTTGCGAATAGATTACAGGACAGACCCTTTAAAACATCGGAAAATTTATATCACTTAAAAATTATGCGTGTCAACGAAATGACTTTAAAACATTTGAGAAAAATGTGAAATATGTTAAAATCGAAATCATTTTTTTGTTCTTATCAACGTTAATGAGGAGGGTGAAATGAATTTGCCGGATTACATTACTAAGGCAGAGGTAAGCAGAATATGCAAAGAATTGAAGATTAGAGACTGGACAAAGCTGAAAGAGGCGAAGGTGCTACCAAAAGAAGCAAAAATGCTGCTTAATCTTGTAAATACTGAAAACATGGAAATCGAACCCGACCAGTTTCGTATAGGGCTTGAGGTTGAACTGGAGCATGGCATCAGATTTAAGGATGCGAATGTAACGAATAACCATCCTATTATAACAGGTATGATAGTGTTGGCACACATGAAAGAATCTCTTGACTATTACAGACTTCTTGAAGTTGCCGAGCTTGAAGGCGACTTGACAAAGGCCATTGTTGCGGGTAATGCAAAAAAGGCGAAGGATTATTACAAAAGATTATCAGAGGCAAAGATAGCCCTTGCAAAGGCACAAATTGCACAGATAAAATAGCTCATAGCCCATAGTTCATGGTAAAAAATTGTTCACAATGAGCTAACGGCTATGAGCTATGGGCTATTTCTTTTCCCATTCCCCATTGTCATTCTGAATCCACCAGCCGGGTTGTGATTTGCTGCGCCAACTGTTTGCAAAGATCCTCTGAACCTTTGGCAACGAGTTGCTGTCGAGCTTGTTTGCCTTTACAATTTCTGCATAGAGCGCAGTGCGGTCTTTGTTTATCTGTTCGACGAGTCTTGTAACATCCGCTTTTTCCTTGAGGTTCAGGCCTGAAGTATCACGCATCTCGACAAAACCTCTATTGTTTTCGCCAACGCTGCCGCGGATATAAAACGGTCTCAACTGTTGAAAATTTTCCCTCATCGATTGTTTTATATTGCGGATTGCAGGTGTTGATACATCGATGTCCTGGGCATATGCCTCTTTTGGAAAAGACAAAAACCCTTTAATTTTTTCAAAAAGTTCGCTTTTTATATCCTGCTTTTTTTCTTGCTTCTGCTGACTTTGCGGGTTTGTGACTTCGTCGGCAATCTTGTCGGCTGCATTCTGTATTGCAGCAGCAGGGAAATAGACATTAATTGTTACGCATGCTGCTACAAAAAGCACTACAAATAGGGTTAAGTGTTTGATTCTTTTTAACATTGAAATCCTCCGTCTTTATTTTTAATGTGTATCCTTCTTAAAAATCCTCTGAATCCTTTCCTGCATGTCATCGAAGCCTATTACATTGTTAGGGTCCCTGTTTATCACATCAATGCCCCTAAAAAAGGTGCGGCGTATGAAATATTCGTTACCGCTCTCATGAATCTTTCCCCTTAGATGGAATTTATCGTTTTCAAGGTAGCATTTGATACCAATACGGCTGTAAGGATATTCCTTAAAAAAACGGTTTATACCGCTTCTTAGGATCGAACCTACAGCACCCGAGCCCGTGCCGATTATCGATATATTATCTATTGCATCGACGCTTATCCTTTGTTCGATACCGCTTTTTTTAACAGAATCTATTTCAAACAAAAATCGTGAAGGCTGTCCGTATGTAATTTCAAGGTTTTTTATAAAACCATTAACAACACCTTTGATTTTGCCTATCTTGAAGGTGTCTGTGATCTTTCCGAGGTCAATATCGTTAAACGATATATCACCCTTAATAATGCGTTCACGAGTAAAAGGTTTTTTGATCTCGACATTTTCTATCTCAACGTTACCTCCAAAGACATTAATTGTGGTAATACCTTTTGTTATCCATCTTCCATCCTCGTATCCTATAAGCGGAAACTGCGCCTCAATATTGCCAGGCAACTGAAGTCCTGTAACCTCTTCGAGCAAAGAGCTTATATCTACACCTTCAATTTTGGCGGCAAAATTGAATTTTCTCGATGGAACAAGCACATCCTCGCCCTTGCACTCTATAATTTTAATCTTTCCCCCATAAAAAGGAAACTCAAACATACCCGGAATCAGTATGTTATTGGCGGTCACAAGAAAAGGAATTTTCAAATCCTGAATCTTTATGGCATCCATTTCAACCATACCAATGTATAATTCTCCGTTTTTAGACCTTATTCCAGGCTTTAGTCTTGAAGGATAATGGATGTCGAAGGGCAAATTCATCGAGATATTTTCAACAGAAAATGATTTCCCAGGAATGAAGATAGATATGTCGTTAAAAGTGACATGTCCGTGCATCGCATACCCTTCGCCTTTTTTCGTTATCTTTGCCTCAGATGAAATTTTCCCTTGCATACGAAGATTCACAAGTGAAGGATACACTTCACAGAGATAATCATAAAGGGTGATAGACAGGAGCTTTTCAGGATAAACCTCATTTAAAGAGAACGAGAACCTCCATTCTTTCTGGTCAATTGAACCTGAATAGGCATATATACCTGTATCAAAGAAATTCAGGCTACCTTTGAATTCATATCGATTATTTTCATTTAAGGAGATATTGGTTTCAAAAGATACTTTTTTCGATTCATTTTTGAGGTTTTTGTAGTATTTTCCGAACAGATACTCGCCTGATGAAAGCTCAGAATGTATATAGGCGCTTGTCTTTTTGCTGTCACGTGGAATGCTGAATTTCAATACCATTGTGCCTTCAATGTCTTGGGCGGCGCTTTTACCATCCATTGAATTGAAGCCGCCGTTTTTAAAACTTAGGATTGCTTTACCCGAAAGGGCAGATTCATTACCTTTTAAGGTGCCCTCTATCTCACTTTTCAATGAACCTTTTCCTTGGATAGACCATGCATTGTCACCTGATTTTCCTATATAGGGTTTCAAGTATGAGAAAAGTGCTGAAAAATTTATGTTTGCTGCATCGACGGTAGCCCTCCATGGAAATTGTTCCTTCATTTTACCGCTGAAATTGCCCTTCAAATTTCCCAATGTAGGTATATCAAACTCAAAGGATTCAAATGAGAGATTTTTAGTCTTCAATTCATATTTCATATTTGTCTTCAGATAGGGCTTTTTGATAAACGACCTACTTTTTGAATTATCAAAAATCAGTAAATCCGATGATACATCTATTTGAGTGACATTTATACGTTCCTTTTCGAAGGAAACCAGGATATGCAACCCCATATTTTCAAGAGAAGTTGAATTAAAAACACCGTTATTCAACTGTACATCAAGTGTTCCTGTTCCTATCAGATCAGGTAAAATACTTTTGAGACTCATCGAACCCTTGCAATATCCATGACCGAATATGCCATTTGTCTGCCTGCTTGAGGCTATATCGACCAGTCCATTGAAAGTGACCCTGCCACCCTTATCTGGAGAGAAATCCTGAACATCAAGATTAATATCTCTAAAAATCAATTCAAATGGTTTGTCCAAGAATGTCAGTTTAAATTGACCTTTCTGTATAGTCAGTGTATGGACAGGAGGGATATTTTTTATGAAAGATAGATCTGTCTGCGTCGACTTTTTATCACCGATACGTATCTGGATTCTCGGTTCCTTCAGTATAATTCTTTCGACCTCACCCCTTATCGCCATAGAGGGTTTGCTTTCAAGGTTGACTTGTGAGCTTGAAAAGAGAAAATCACTTTTCTCTCTATGCTTTATTTGCAAGTTCGATATATTTGCCTTTAAAAAAGGTGCATAATCAATATTGTCCGCATGGATTACAAAACCATATTTGTAAGCGAGTATATGTGCGAGATGTCTATAAAACAATGGGGTACGGAGGTAAACAACAAAACCAGCGAACAACAAAAGAACAACGATCGAAATGATAATAAAACGTTTTTTCTTTTGCGAGGGCATTTTTTATTATAACACAAAGGACATCATTATTTCTAAATTTTGAGTATCAACAATCGGTCGGAGATTGACGAAGGGTTAAGCTGTTATCGTTGGATCGATATAAAAAAACACTTAAGATATGCTCCTTCAGTAAACGGGACAAGCTGCATATGGTCGATTCCGTGTGTGTATGTTTCAATAATACGTAATGTTTTTCCAACCTTTGCACCTACTTCGGAAATGAGAAACCTAAAGTCTTCCATTTTCAGGTTAGCGGAGCAGGAACAGGTTACAAGAATCCCATCTTTATCTAATATCCGCAATGCCATTTCGTTTATAGATTTATATCCTGCAATACCGGCATTCCTCTTTTTTCTGTCTTTAATAAACGCCGGCGGGTCGAGAATAACCACATCAAAATTTCTGTCTGTATTTTTTAAAAAATCTTTTACATCCTGTTCATAGAATGTGCATCTATTAATATCAAATCCGTTGAGTTTGACATTCTCTTTTGCAAGGGCGAGTGCCCTTTCTGAGGTATCCACATTTATCACGTGATTCGCTCCACCAGAAAGTGCATATATCGTAAAACCTCCTGTATAGGAAAAACAATTTAATATGGATGCATCTTTCGTGTATTTTATAAGCGCCTTGCGTTTGTCGCGCTGATCGAGAAAAAAGCCTGTTTTCTGGCCGTGAATCACATCTACAAGGAAATTGAAACCGTTTTCTTTAATGGTAATGATTTCCGGCACTGTGCCGTACAATACCCCCTGTGTACCCTGTAACGACTCGGTATCGAATGATTTTCCTTGCGGTGAAGATATGTTTTCCATCTGCCTTACAAACAGATCTGAACGTTCGTAAACGCCTTTAGGTTGTATTGTTTTTACAAGCGCCCTTAATATAAGCTCTTTCCATGTCTCCATGCCTTTCGTGTGGAATTGAACGACAAGATAATCTGAATATTTATCAACAATTAGACCTGGCAATAGGTCGTTTTCGCCGTTAATGAGCCGATAGGAATCTGTTTCGATGTTTTCTACATAGTGTTTTCTCAATCTATGCGCATTTTCGATTCTTCTGATAAAAAACTTTTCATCTAAAACTTCATCTTCTTCATAACCCCATATCCTTACCGTAATTTGTGCGTAAGAACCAAAATAGCCATAAGCGAGGAATTCACCTTTTTCGCTTATCAACTTGACAGGTTCGCCGTGGCTTAGGCCATCAGGAATAGATACAAATGCCTGTGAGAATACCCACGGATGTCGTCCTATTACAGGACCGATCCTTTTCTGTTTTACTTTAAGCGAAATCATTATATTCCTATACTATCATTTTCTGTTCGCTGAAATAAATATACATTATGAATTTTTTGTGAAGCCGACACGGTTTAAGCTTATCTGTTTATAAATCGATTATCTTGTGATAGAATTCGATGTTCAATAACTGTGGATGAATATGAAAATTGATCAACATATTGATTTTGACACGGTTCGGTCAATGCTCGACCTTCTGCCCATGGGAATCTATGTGCTCAACAACGAAAGAAAAATCAGATGGGCAAACAAAAGGGCAGCATATTGGTTCAAAAGGGCAAATGTCCCAAGTTACAGAGATGTCTGCTGTTTCAGAGATATTTTTAATAGGGATAGCGCATGTAAAGATTGTCCTGCAATAAAGACATTGAAGACCGGAAAAACAGAACACACCGAAATAAAAAGAGAATATAACGGAAAATCAAAGCATTATTATGTTACTGCAACGCTTTTTAAGAAATCGAAAAACAACAGCGAGGCACTCATAATCGAGACTGTTCAGGATATCACAAACTATAAAAAGGCAGAGGAAGACTTAAGGAGTCTAAATGACTTCAATGCAGCCATAATAAACAATGCACCAGTTGCCATTTTTACGATTGACAAAACAGGTAAGTTTATCAGTGTCAACCCAGCCCTTGCAACGCTTTCAGGATTGGGTGCTGAGGCAGAGGACAAGCTTTTAGGTTTTAATTGGATTGAAAACCCTTATACAATAAGATGCGGTCTTGCGGATTGTATAAAAAAGGGACTGAAAGGTGAGCCCTTCGAACTGTGGGACTTCCCGTTTACAACATACAGAGGTGACAGAGGACATTATATACACTTCAGGGGTGTGCCGCTTAAAACAAAAGATGGAAAGGTTGAAGGACTGCTCTGTATCATAGAGGATACAAGTGAAAAGGTGATGGCGAGAATTCAGTCTATTCAAGACGCAAAAGTATCGGTCATTGGAAGGCTTATGACAGGGATTGCGCACGAACTTAACAACCCGCTTGCTGCAATAGCAGCAAATTCGGAGCTCGCCAGTGAACTTTTCGAGAACATGAGGATACAAAATATCGACAGTGAAGAGATAAACGAGCTTCGTGAATATATCGAAGCTATTGAGGAACAGGCATTTAGGTGTAAAAATATTATACAAGACATGATTGATATTACAAAAAAAGAGGACTTTGAGGTTAAGGCTATCGATTTGCCAGCCTTGCTTGATGAACTTATAGGTATGTTAAACCTCAAGAAATTGAAAATACGTCTCAAAAAACAGATAGATAATAACCTGCCGCATGTAAAGGGTGACACGAATGCACTGAGACAGTGTTTTTTAAATATCCTACATAATGCAACTGATGCGCTTGAAGGCAGAGAATCTGCAACAATAAAGATAGCCGCATACATTTCTGGCAATTTTGTCAGGGTTGAGATCGAGGATAATGGCATAGGTATCCACGACGAAATGTTAGATAAGATTTTTGATCCTTTCTTTTCTACGAAGGCTACAGGTAAGGGTATAGGTCTTGGTCTGACTTTGTGTTATGAGTTCCTTAAAAGGATGGGTGCAAAAATCGATGTGAAAAGCACACTGGGAAGAGGGAGTCTTTTCGTTATAGATCTGCCAGTTTTTCAGGATTTTAAGTCGACAGGATAGAATGTTATGATACGTATACTTATTGTAGACGATGAATACCAACTCGTAGAGGCATTTCGAAAAAAGCTTTCAAAGGAGGGTATGGAGGTTTTTACCGCATTAAGCGGCAAGGACGCCATACCTATAATTAAAAATGAATCCATCGACATCGGGCTTTTCGATATAAGACTTCCCGATATGGATGGAGTTGAACTTTTAGCAAGACTTAAAGAAATGCAACCCACCGTCGAAGTCATTATGCTTACAGGCCATGCATCTGTGGATACTGCAATAAAATCAATGAAGCTCGGCGCCTATGATTATTTAACAAAGCCCTGTAAACTGCTCGAGCTGCATAATGTCATACTCAAGGCATACGAAAAAAAGCAATTAAAAGAAAAGAACATCTTGCTTGCAGAACACCTCCAGCGCATCGAGTTGCGCGATAGACTGATCGGCGAAAGCAAAAAGATGAAAGAAGTAAAGAAATTTATTTCTCTGGTCAGCAACTCTAATGTGCCTGTACTGGTTTTAGGAGAAACGGGCACAGGAAAGGAGGTGGTTGCAAGGGAGATTCACGCCCTTTCTGCCCGTTCTTCAAGCCCTTTTGTTGCAATAAATGCGAGTTGCCTGCAGGAGAGTATCCTCGAAAGCGAATTGTTCGGCTATAAAAAGGGTGCATTCACAGGTGCACAGACCGATAAAGTGGGACTGCTCGAAATTGCGAACAAAGGCACATTTTTCGTTGATGAAGTTGGAGATATGGGTCCTGCAATCCAGGCAAAACTTTTGCGTGTTCTTGAAACATCTGCTTTCAGGAAACTTGGAGATACAAAAGAGATAAAGGTTGATGTTCGTTTTATATTTGCCACCAACAAGAGTATCGAGGAAGAGATTGAAACTAACAGATTTAGAAAAGACCTTTTTTACAGACTCAACACGTTTGTAATAAAGATGCCCCCGCTTTTTGAACGGGCAGAAGATATTCCATTGCTTGCAAATTATTTTATCGAGAAACATACGGTTGGCGGAAAAAGGAAATCAATTTCAAGGCAAGCCATGGACATCCTCATTAATTATAGTTGGCCTGGCAACGTAAGGGAGCTTGCCAATGCGCTTGAGCGCGCTGTTCTTGTATCCGTCGACAGGGAAGAGATTATACCGGATGACCTTCCGTATAACATGACACACAAAATAACAGAAATAACAGAGATGAAAAACCAAACATTAAACCAGAACAAATTAAGATTGGACAGCGTGGAAAGGGAACACATAGAAAAGGTATTGAAGTTTGCCGATGGCAACAAGAGCAAGGCTGCTAAACTGCTCGGCATCAGCCGTAAAAAACTCTATCAAAAGATTGATAATGGTCTTAAGTGATTCTTTTGGAAACAATTGTCCTGTTTTTCATAGAAAACTTAAAATACCGTTGTCGAGCAAACCGTTTTAAAACCAATAATAAACATCTTTTTTAGAGATAGACCGGAAGAGTAATGGTTGGCATTACATTTGCAAACCAAATCATCCATGTATCCGTTTTCGATTCGATACAATAAATTTGGAATTATGGGAGGGCGTTAAACATGGTTGAAGAAAGATCTTTTTGTACTGTAAAACATCTAATCGAAAGGAATGCAAGATTATACCCGAACAAAATAGCGATGAAGGAGTTTGAAACAGGCAAGAAATGCACTTTTAAACAATTAAAAGATAGGTCTTATAGGATAGGCAAAGCCTTGAGGTCCATAGGTTTGAAAAAGGGTGACAGGGTCGGCATACTAAGCCAGAACAGCTTTGAGTATATGGAGGCCATTCTGTATGTTCCAAGTGCAGGATTCATTTTTGTTCCGGTAAATTTCAGATTGGCCGCAGGTGAGATGGCAGGTGTTCTTTCAGATGCAGAGCCTCTTGTTTTATTTGTAGATTACCAGTATATAAAGACTGCCGAACAGATAAAGGACATGATACCGTCGATTCAAAATTTGATATATATAGGTCCTACAACAGAGAAACCTGATGGGTGGTATGACTACGAGGAGTTGATTAAAAATAGTCTGCCTGATGAAGATGGTTTTGAAGTGTTCGAGGATGACGTTGCAATGCTTATGTATACGAGCGGTACAACGGGTGTGCCTAAGGGTGTTATGCAGACACATCTGAATCTTTACCATCAAGGGCGCACATGTGCATTTAACAATAATATAGAGACCGATGATATCGGTTTTACTATCTGTCCCATGTATCATGTTACTGCAACGAGCTCTTTTTTCGGTCCTTTTTATAAAGGTGCAACGAGCATTCTTTTCCAGAAGTGGGATACGCAAAATCTTTTCAAAGCGGCACAGGAAGAAAGGTTGGTGGCAGGTATGCTTGCAACACCCATGGTAAAGATGATGCTCGATGCATGGCAGACATTTCAAAATACTTATAATATCTCAAGCTTGAAAAAATTATGGTTTGCAGGGGCAGGCATTATCCCTTCAGTATACAAGCAGTTTATCGACACATTTGGATGCATACTTGGTGAACACCATGGAACAACCGAAACAACAGGTGTTACAACAAATCTTTCAGCAAAAGATATAAGTATGGAACTTGCCAGAGGAAACCTCAAAATTCTCGAATCATGCGGAAAGGATGCTTATGATTGTGAAGTTGCGATAGTCGATGAAAACGACAAACCGGTTACTCCCCCTGGTACCGGAGAAATGAAAACGAGAGGGCTTGGAACTTCTCTTGGTTACTGGCGAAAGGAAGAACAAACCAAAAAGGCATTTAGAAATGGCTGGTTCTATACCGAGGATATATGTACTATCGACGAAAATGGTTATATATATGTTATTGACAGAAAAAAGGATATGATTATAACCGGAGGAGAAAACGTATACCCGGCTGAGATTGAAAGAATCTTGAACGAACATCCGTCAGTTCTGGAATCTTCCGCAATTGGAGTCCCACATCCCGTATGGGGGGAGGCCATTGCGGCTGTTGTAGTTTTAAAAGATGGTGAAAAGCTAAAAGAAGACGAATTGATTCAATATTGTAAGGGAAAGATTGCAGGATACAAGGTGCCGAAGCTGGTCTATTTTTTGCCTGAAATGCCCCGTAATCCTGCCGGCAAGATATCAAAGCCCGAGCTGAGGAAACGATTTAAAATATAAGCAAAAGAATCTGCATTATGCAGATATTTCAGGAGGTTATCTATGGAACTAACAACAGAACAGAAAGACATCGCAAAAGCTGCGCGCGAATTTGCAGAAAAGGAATTCAGGGATAGAGCAAAAGAGTTTGACGAGAAAGAGGAGTTTGACCTTTCTATATGGAAACGCGCTGCAGAAAACGGCTTCATCTGTGTTTTTGTAAAAGAAGAATACGGCGGCGCAGGGCTTGGTTTTCTCGAACACTCTCTTATCACGGAGGAGTTTTGGCGTGTTGATCCTGGCTGTGGACAATCGCTTGTTTCCAGTGGTTTTGGTGCAGAATTGATACAGAAATTTGGGACGGAAGAGCAAAAAGAGAAATATCTGCCTCCTATTGTCACAGGAAAAGCAATGCTCGGAACTGCTATAACCGAAGCCGATGCGGGCAGCGACGTTACAATGGTAAAAACAAGGGCAGAAAAGAGAGGCGATAAATATATTATTAACGGTTCAAAGATGTTTATAACAAACGGCTGTCTTGCCAAGCATCTCCTTATTTATGCAATTACAAATCCCGAAGAAAAGAACGTACACAACAGATGCAGCATAATATTGATAGACACCGATATGCCTGGCTTTGAAGCAACAAAAATACATGGGAAAATGGGTATCAGGGCATCAAATACAGCAGAAATCAGTTTGAATAATGTAGAAGTCCCTGTAAGTAATCTGATAGGTAAAGAGGGTAGGGGGTTTTATCAGCTCATGGATTTTTTTAATATGACAAGAAATCATGTTGCTGCTGAAGGAGTTGGTCTTGCACAGGGGGCACTTGAGATGGCTATTGCCCATGTTAAGAAAAGGAAGGCCTTTGGAGGCGCTTTATCAAAGCTTCAGGGTGTTCAGTTCAAGATTGCCGAGATGGCAACAAGGATCGAAGCGGCTCGAAGCCTATACTGGAGGGCTGCATATATGCTCGACAACGGCAAACCTGATCCTGCGCTTATTTCAATGGCAAAATGGTATGCAGGAGAAACGGCCGTTTATGTTGCAAATGAGGCCTTACAGCTTCACGGAGGTTACGGATATATCTCAGAATACGATATTCAGAGGTTTTACAGGGACGCAAAGATTGTTGAAATATACGAGGGCTCAAAAGAGGTTGAGAAGGCCATAATTGCCAACGAGCTTTATAAGAGGGTTTTTTGAAACTGTTTCGATGGGAAACATGTCTGTATCCAATTTACACATTGTTAAAAGGTGGTTTTTTTGAAAAACTCTATGATTTATATGTATTGCCGTTATGGCATTAAAATTGCTTTTTATGGAAAACAAAAATAAACTTTTTGGGGGTTCTATGAAACGTTTAATTGTTTTCCAAATTATTGTGTTTTTTTGTGCGATGGGATTTTTGTTTCCTGACAGCAGTATTTCCCAGAATAAGGTTATTGAGCTCAGGTATTCAACCTTTTTTCCGGTTAGTCACCCAAATGCTACCATTACTGCAGAGTGGTGTAAGGAAGTTGAAAAAAGGACGAATGGTAAAATCAAGATAACCCATTTTCCTGGTGCAACACTTACACCACCAGCCCAGACATACGATAGCCTTATAAAGGGTATAGCCGATGTAGGTAATTGTGTTCTTGGTTACACAATGGGCAGGTTCCCTCTTTCGGCTGTCCTTGATTACCCTGTCGGATACCCGAGCGGTTTTGTTGCGACAAGATTGGTGAACGAATACTATAAAAAATTTAAACCGAAAGAATTCGACGAGGTAAAAGTGATGTATTTGCATGCTCAGGGCCCTGTCATCCTCCATACGAAAAAGCCCATAAATAAACTCGATGACTTAAAAGGCATGAAAATAAGAACGTTCGGTTCAAATGCAAAATTCATGTCACTACTTGGTGGCGCTCCTGTTGCGTTGCCAATGGGTGATGCCTATGATGCTATATCTAAAGGCGTTGCCGATGGACTGTTGTGTGCCTATGAGGCGCTGAAAGGTTGGAAGCTCGGTGAGGTCGTAAAGTATACAACAGAAAACCATGGGTCTGCGTTTACGGCGGCCTTTGCTGTTGTAATGAACAAAGATAAATGGAACAGTATTCCCCCTAACTTGCAGAAGATCATCGAGCAAATAAACGAGGAATATATCGAGAAACAGGGCAGGCTTTGGGATAAAATGGATGATGAAGGAAGAGAATTTATACTTAAACGTGGCAATAAGATTATAAAGCTTTCTGCCGAGGAAAATGAAAAGTGGGCTGCAAAGGCGCAACCTCTTTTTGATGAATACGTAAAAAAGACAAAAGAGAAAAACCTACCAGGGGATGAAGTGTTAAAGTTCATCCGTGAGTACTTGAAGAAAAATCCAAAATAGAT
>ENA-UOYA01002424-UOYA01002424.1-activated-sludge-metagenome-genome-assembly--contig:-NODE-2424-length-17988-cov-7.590364_pt1 | contig 17988 bp, 12 predicted proteins | sample MGYA00238163_ERZ764804 | MGnify/ENA primary metagenome ERZ764804 (study PRJEB28919, sample SAMN05720223) | activated sludge metagenome | isolation source: Anaerobic digester | place: Hong Kong... | reverse complement strand
GCCCATGCTCAGCGACGCCAGAAGCGCACCCCAGCCTGCTTCACGCATCCGCGGCCGTGCGCCTCGTGCCCAAGCCGGAACGGCAACTATGAACATGCCTGCCGCGTACCACAAAGCGAAATAAGAGGGCTGCAGACTCTCGGGCAATCTCCAGGCGGCGATCACCTTCAGGCCGAACGCGCTCATGCCGTTGGTCAGCAGAACGATCCCCATCAGCGTGACCCAAAGCGGCACGTTCGACCCGCTGGCAGCGGTTTGCGCATCATGCTCGCTACGATGGCCAAAGAACAGTAGGAACACCGCCACGACGACCAGCGCGAGTGACGCCACCTTAAGCGCCGGGAGCGGCTCGCCATAGATCGCCACGCTCGCCAGCGCGGGCACGGCCGCCGAGAGGTTCATCATGAGCCAGGCGGTGGATAGTTTCCCCATGCGGATCGACGATTGGAACGCGTAATACGCCACCGCGCCGCACACGCCGCAGGCGACGGCCACGGCGGCGGCCTTCGCGGGCAAAACTAAAGCCGCCCCGCTGGCAACCGCCCGCGCGAGCATTGCCAGCGTGGCCCACGCGAACAAGGTCACGGTCAGCGCGTCGGCGTCGCACTTTCGCCTTTCGGCCGCTTTCGAAAAAGCGCCCAAGAGCCCGAAGGCGATCATGCCGAGAAAGCAAAACAGAAGTCCCGTGTTCAACTGACAATCCTCCGGAGGGGAGTGGGCACGGCCACGGACTATTGTGCTTCAAATCGAAGGCGTAATGTGTCTGGATGCGCGCGCGGTAATGGGACGCATGATGAGGCCGGGCCTTCTCAACGTTCTGCTTTGCTGCGCGGCGGGGTGGTGCCAGAGCTTGCCGTACGAAGACGGGCGGCCTCGCGCCGCTTTACGCATGGATGCCGAAGACTACGGCGTCGTCTTGAAGCACGGGGACGGCCCGCGGCAGTGCGACACTCTCGGGGCGCGCGACGTCTGGGTGTATGAATCGGAAGGCACCTATTACATGCACTACGATGCCGCCGGTCCCGAAGGATGGCTCTGCGCGCTGGCCACCAGCAAGGACCTGATTCATTGGGAGAAGAAGGGGCCGGTGCTGGAACTGGGCGCGGCGGGCGAAGACGACTCAAAGTCGGCCAGTTACGGCGTAACCTGCTTCGACGGTAACACGTGGCACATGTTCTACCTCGGGACGCCCCACACGTCGCCTCCTTCGGATCGTGTTCCGGCGTTCCCCTACCTGACGATGAAAGCGCGCGGCGAATCCGCCGCGGGTCCCTGGGTGAAGCAGCGCGACGTGGTGCCGTTCCGCTCCAAGCCCGGCACGTACTATTCGGTGACGGCGAGTCCCGGCCATGTGATCAAACACAAAGGGCAGTACCTGCAGTTTTTTCAGCGCCTCGATTGTGGACCCCGGCACGCGCCGCATCAAGCGCACGCTCGGCATCGCGCGCACACGCAATCTGGACGGGACGTGGACCATCGATCGCCGGCCGATTCTGCCGCTCGAAGAACAGATCGAGAACACTTCCCTCTATTACGAGCCCGCCAACAAAACATGGTTCCTGTTCACCAACCACGTCGGGCTGCGCAAACAATATGAGTACACCGATGCCGTATGGGTTTACTGGACCAGCAACCTGAACCGGTGGCGAGCGCGCGACAAAGCCATCGTCCTCGACTCATCCAACTGCAAATGGTCGCAGAACATCATTGGACTGCCATCGGTCGTGAAATGCGGCGACCGCCTGGCGATCTTCTATGACGGACAGGCGGGAGACGAGATGAGCCACATGCGCCGGGACGTGGGCGCGGCGTTCCTCAAGTTGCCGCTAAGCGTGCCGCGGGGGCGGGTCAAGTAAGACGGACCGAATTCACTACACCACGGATGGAGGCCAGCGCCGCATCGAGCGCTTCCGCGCCCGGCACGCTGCCCTGTGCCATGCCGGTGCTGCCGCCGCCTCGCCCGCCGGCGTCCGCCAGCGCCTGCTTCAGCACGGCGCCGGCCTGTAGCCCGGCATCGGCGGAGACGGCCAGCAGAATCGCGGCTGGATCGCGCGAGGCCGCCACGTAGACCGCGCGCGGCGAAGCGGTGAAGCTCTGCGCTTCGGCGCGCACGTCGTCGCCCAGGGATCCGGACGCCATCATGTTTTCGTGGACGCGCAACCCGGACGCGGTGGCGGCGGCTGTTTCGTAAAGTTCTCGGCCGCGCCGCTTGGCGAGTTCAATGGCGAGTCGCCGGCACGTTTTGTCCAGTTCCTTGACGCGCTCCTGTTGTGCGGCTACGGCATCGGGCACTGCGGCCGTGGAAGTCCCCAACGCGCGCGCGACTCGGTTGAGCGCATCGTAATCGGCCCGGGCGCGACGCACGGCGCGCGAACCGCACACGAACTCGATACGGACGTTGCCGTGCATCTTGTCGAGGCGGCCCACGAGCAGGCAGCCGATCTCTCCCGTACGGCGGACGTGCGTTCCCCCGCAGGCGCTTACGTCCAGGTTCTCCATCGTAACCACACGCAGCGTACCCTGCCGCGAACTGGGAACGCGCAGGCCGGCTTGGTCCGAGGAGTCGCGATACTCGACAGTCACGGCGCGGTTCTCCGCGATCACCTGGTTGGCGCGCGATTCGATCCTGCCCACCACGCGCGCATCCAGCGACCCGGCGGCGATGTCGATGGTGGAGAACTCTTCGCCCAAGTGGAAGCTGACGGTGGGGATGCCGCAACATTCAATGATGACAGCCGACAGCAGATGCTGGCCGCTGTGCTGCTGCATATGATCGAACCGCCGCTCCCAGTCCAGGCGGCAATCCACTGTCTCGCCGGCAACCGGCGCGGCCAGGGTGTGCGCGATTCGCCCGTCGTCATCCTCTTCGACGTTGAGTACCGGAACGCCGTTTATCGTGCCGAAATCGCACGGTTGCCCGCCGGAGGCCGGGTAGAAGGCCGTACGGTCCAGAATCAGGCGGCTACCGTCACCCTCTTTCGTGACGACACGCGCGCTGAACTCGACCAGGTAAGAATCGCGGTGGTAAAGCCGCTCGGTCATTCGATGGCGAGGTGGACCGTATTGCTGCGATAAGTGCCGTCATCAGTATAGAGCGACACGGTCGTGCCTCTCGGCGGGTTCGGCGGCACCTGCACGTTGATTTGGTAAAGGCCCACGAAATTGGGCGTCAGGCCCACGAACAACGGATCGGCCGAAACGGGCTGGCCCCACGCGCCTCCGGTGAAGATGACCTTCGGCGGCTGCGGAACGCGGGCGAACGGCTCAACGGCCGGGGCGCCTGCGCCGCTTGCGACTGCCGGGACCGTTTCTCCGAGTCCCAGCGCGTAAATGACGAGGTAGTCGCCTGCCTTGGCCGGGTGGCTCGAAATGCCCGCTGTTGCGGGAATCGGGAAGGAGCCGTCCTGATTGACCATGATGCCGTAGTCGCCTATGCCCAGCCGCATGATGCGTGGCGCGCGGGCCGCGATCTGAACCGAGATCTTATTGCTGCTTTCCCCATTGCGTTCCACGCGCACGGCCGCATCGCCAACCGTGGCGTCGAAGGGAATCTGCAAGTTGATTTGCCCGTAAGACGAATAGTACAAGGGCACGGGTTTTTCGTTAATGTACACGCGCACGCCGTTGAGCAGATCGCCGAGAGGCAGCGTCGCGGCCGGCAGCGGATCGGACATCGTCATCTGCTCACCGAACAGGGCGACAATTTCACCTCGCGACAAAGCGTCACCGCCTGCAAATGTGATGTTGTTGACCAAGCCGCGGTAGTAAAGGCGCGGAGCCCCCGCGGGGATCACTTCGAAGTTGATCGGCACAGTGACTGAGGAATTGGCTGCGTTCGATGTGACGGTCACCGAGCCCGAGTAACGGCCAACAGCCATTCCCGCCGGATCCGTCATCACTTGGACGTACATCGTCCCCGCCAGCACTTGCGCGGAAAGCCATGAGCCGCCCGAGCTAGTGGCAGTGGCGCCGGTGAGGGTGAGGGCGGACAGGCCGCGGTTAGACATTACGATGTATTGCGTGGACTTCTTCGCATTCTGCGACAGCCGGATCTCGGTTGGCGCCGACGCGACGGCGGCAATCGGTTTCGAGGTCACCGTGAAGCTCACCGGGACGGTCTTGTTCTCAGCCGCGACGGCAGACTTCGTGATAGTTACCGAGCCGTTGTAAGTGCCTTCCGCCATGCCACTCAGGTGTGTGGCACGGAAGCGGTACGGGAACACGAATCCGAAGGTGCCGGTACCGTCCAGGGAGAGCGACAGCCAGGGCCTCCCGTCGGTGGTCGAAACCGAGCTAGTCAAATAGCTGTTGGTGTAAAACGTTCCATCGGCATAAGAGCCGTTCGGGGCGCCGTACAGGTCCACACGGTCGGGCACGCCACCCCCCATTTGGACAGTGACCATGACGGTCTGCGGAGCGTCCACCGCGTTCGGGTCCGAAATCGTTACCGTGCCGGTATAAGTGCCCTTTGCGAGCGATGAAGTGTTAAGGGTGAGCTGGACGGGAATGCACGTGCCGGTTCGGCCGGTGCATGCCCGGGACGCGCCGACATTCGGAACCACCCACGAGACTGAACTTGAAGCGCTCAGGGAAAGTGCGCCGTCTCCGCCGTTATAGGCTTCCACGGTCTGCACCGAGCCGTTGGTCCCCTGCGTGATCGACAACGGTCCGACTGTGCTGCTGACCAGCCGGAGTTTCGGCGCGGCGGAGAGCGATGCCGACAAGGCGCCTATCAATAACAAAGACCGCATCACGGCATTCTCTCCTAAACCCACTTCAACGCCTCCTTCTTATACGCCCAAATGTAGCCGACAACCAGGATGGCCAGGAATACGGCCACCTCGACTACGCCGAACCATCCAAGCTGCCTGTAACGCACCGCCCACGGATAGAGGAAGATCGTCTCGACGTCGAAAATGACGAACAGAATCGCAACGATGTAGAAACGCACCGTGTAGCGGCCGCGTGCGTCGGAGCCAGCCTTTACGCCGCACTCGTAAGCTTCCAGCTTGACAGCTTCCGGCGCGGAAGGACGAAGCAGTTTGGCGATCAGCAGGAGCAGGATGACAAAGGCTATAGCTACTGGCAGATAGATGAGAATCGGTAAATAACCAGCCGGCATAAGCTCAGTCTATCACGCAGACTACAAGCCCAATGCCGGTGATGCCGGCTAGCCTTCCATCACTACTTTCTGGCCCATGAGCTGCGCCAGGTCGCGCACGCTTTCGATGTGGTTCCCGTAAAACACGACGCGATGCAGCAGCGTCATCATGTCCTCGCCCAACAGGCCGCTGCCCCAGTTGGCAAGCATACGGCGGGCGTCGGCGACGCGCGTGACGATTTGCGTGCGGCAGCCCCGGTCGTCGAAGTCCGGGATCTCGATGATCTTCCCTGAAGACAGCAAAATAGTGTCCAGGTTGGCGAGCTTGGCGCAGGTGATCTCCTGGCCGACGCGCAGTTCCACTTCGAGCGAGGCCCCTTTGTTGTCGTCGCGATGCGTGCGAATCAGGAACGGAGCCCGTTCCGCACCCGGCCCGTCCATGCGCGTGGGCGCGAGGCAGTGGGCGTGAATGATAGCGTTCTTGGAGATGTCGAACAGTGGGTCGGTGATGAAGCCCGGCTTGCCAAAGGCGTAAGCGAATTCGAGCATGGTGAGCGTCGAGTCCATGTCCGCTTCGCAGGCGCCCACCAGGCCCAGGTCGCAAAGCTTGCTGAAGGCCAGGCACGGATAGCCCAGCGTGGCGATGGGAATGCCGCCCAGGCACCTTATGGTTACGGCCTGCGCGCGCTCGCGGATCATGAGCCGCTTGAGCGCCAGGTACATGCGCGCCGACTTCACGATCTCCTCGCGCGCCGGCTCGACGATCTTCTTTGCCGGCCGGAGCCATTCCTGCTCGGCCTCGGCTTCGGCGGCCTTCAGGTCTACGGCGTGGTGCGCCTCGATCACCTGCTGGACGGTGATGGGAACGACTTCCGCGCCGGTGCGGTCGCGCACGTGATCCGGCGATTGCGCGGCGGCGGTGCCGGCCGCCGATCCGACCAGCAGGATACGGCTCTGCCGCATGCGGGCCGGGACGCGCAGCAGCGCGACGGCGCGGTCGAGGTCGGCGTAGTCGCTCGAAGGCAGCAGCACGACTTTTGCCCCGGCCTTCTGCCAGCGCGGGACGTACATCCAATCGTGCCCGCTGAAGGGCTGCGAGAAGATCACCATCGGAAGCCCGGTATCGGCCAGCTTCCGCATTGGCTCGCTGGAGCCAAAGGCCAGGTGGATCAACAGGATGGCGTCCGCGTCGCCAAGACTGGCAATGGTCGTCGCCACACCCTCATTGCGATTCGGGATCAGCTCACCACCGGCGAACTCCACATCGCCCAGGCGGGCCGCCACCCCGGCCAGATACTTCTTGAATTTGGCCACCTCGGCCGGCGCGTCGAATTCCGGCTTGGGCCAGGCTCCTCGTAATCCCATGTAAACAACATGGATCTTGGTGGGCCGCGGCTTGGGCCATCCTTCGGCTTCGGCCTGGGCCATGGGGCGGGTCACGAATCCTCCTGCCAGCAGCGCGGCGGACGAACCGGTCATAAATCTGCGGCGGTCGATCGGAGACATGATGGTCAGCTCCTCTTTGTGCGTTACTTTATCACCATCCAGAACTCAGGCGGGGCGCGAGCGGCCCTCGGATTTGTACTTTTCGAGCAACGCAGTGAGGCGCTCGACGACCTGGGGGAAGTGCTTGTAGACGTTGACCAGCTCACCGGGGTCCTCGCGCAGGTTGTACAGTTGGCCGCGCGGGCCGTCTGCGGCGGGCGTCTCCTTGCGCGGTTCGGTAAAGCCTCCCGAGCCCAGTTCCAGGCACAGCTTCCACTCACCCTGGCGGATCGAAAAGTGGCCCATGGCGCTGTGGTGCACGATGGCTTCCCGGATGGGCTTCTTCAGCCTGCGGCCTTCCATGGCCGGTAGTAGGTTGAAGCTGTCTTCGGCGGCGTCGCGGGGTAGGCGTGCCCCGCTCGCTGCCGCTGCAGTAGCCATCAGGTCGGTGAGGCAGCCGGGCTCGGCGCACACGATGCCGGCGGGAACGTGTTTGGGCCAACGCACCAGGAATGGAATGCGGTGACCGGCTTCCCAGATGTCCGCTTTCATGCCACGCCAGTTGCCGTTGGCAAGGTGCGGGTAGGTGGCCTTGTCGCGCGCCCCCCAGTAAGCGCCGTTGTCGCTGGTGAAAATAAGCAGCGTGTCGCGCGCTTGGCCGGTCTCTTCGAGCGCCTGCATGACACGGCCGAGCACGCCATCCACCTGTGCCACGAAGTCGCCGTATTCTCCCGCCTTGCTTTTGCCGCGGAACGGCGCGATGGGCATCCACGGTGTGTGCGGACCAGTCAGCGGAAAGTACAGGAAGAAAGGCTGAGTGCGCTTGGCGGCCCGCTGGCGCACGATGTCAACGGCTTTGTCGGCCAAGGTGGGTAGGACCTGGTCGAACTTGAACGACGGCGCCTGGGGTCCGGGCCGCCAGAACGGGCCGCGAGGGTCGCCCAGGTGGCTGCCCTCCGTCCGTGAGGTCGGGCGCTCCACGACGCGGTCGTTTTCGAAATACAGGTACGGGTCCATGTCGAGCGAGGCCGGAATCCCGAAGTAGTAATCGAAACCGTGTTCGCACGGACCTGGCTTGAGCGGCTGGTCATAATCGGTCTTCTCGCGGTTGCCGAGGCCCAGGTGCCACTTGCCGACACCCGCCGTGTAATAGCCCTGCGCGCGCAGCATGGACGCGACCGTCATGCGCCCCGGTTCAATGAGATTCGGTGACCAGCCGTTGAGTACGCCGCTTTTCAGACGCGAGCGCCATGAGTAGCGCCCCGTCAGGATGCCGTAGCGCGTCGGTGTGCAGACGCTCGACGGGGAGTGCATGTCGGTGAACAGCATCCCTTCACCGGCCAGGTGGTCGGCGTTTGGCGTGGGGACGGCGGAATTGGAATTGTACCGGCGCAGGTCGCCCCAACCGAGATCGTCGGCCAGGATGTAAACGATGTTGGGAGGACGCGTCGCGCCCAGAAGCGGGGCCGCGGCGAAAGTGGCGAGGAAATCGCGGCGGGTAGGCATGCCCAACAGTTTACTCGACCGAGTGTATAGTAATCGCATGGTTCGCGCGGTTTTTCTTCTGTTGGCGTTATTGCCGGTTTTCGCGGGAGCGCAGACTCCCGACCGCCCGCCGCTGGTGGACGAGTGGGGGTACCGCCCGGCGGAAGGCGAGCGCGTGGCGCTGAATCCACCGTCGCTCAGTTGGGTATACGAGAAGGAAGCCGCGGCATACACGATCGAGTGGGCCCGGGACTCGTCATTCCAAGCGCCCGTGGCGGTGCGGGGGATTCCTTGGACTGTGTACACGCACAGCGCGCCGCTCGCGCCCGGCCGCTATTGGTGGCGATATCGCATCGAAACCAGGGACGGCCAATTCTCGGCGTGGAGCAGGGCGCGCAGCTTCTTCGTGGGCCGAAAGGCGGTTGAGTTCCCACAGCCCACCGTGGAGGAGCTTCGCCGGAGAATTGGGACTGAGCATCCGCGGATATTTGTCCGGGCGGCTGACGTCGCGCGCCTGCGCCAGTGGTCGATGAGGGACGGCAAGGCCGCCTATCAAGCGCTGATTGCGCGAGTGGACGCGCTGCTTGGCGCCGCGCCCACCCAGGAGCCCGCTGTGCGCGCGAATGCCTATGATCCAGCCACGCGCCAGTACTGGTGGTCGAACCGCTTGCAAACACTCAAGGCACTGCAGGAAGGCGAAGTGCTCGCCTTCGCCTGGTTGCTGACGCGCGACGTGAAGTACAAGGAACCGGCCCGCAAGCGCGCCCTCGAACTTGCGGCCTGGGACCCGGACGGTCCCACCAACTTCACCGTTAACTGCGAAGCCGCCAAGCCCATGCTGCACCGGCTGGCGCGCATATACGACTGGGCTTTCGATGCGCTGAGCGAATCCGATCGCGCCCGCATGCGCGCCGTCATGCTGCGGCGCGCCACCGACGCGTGGATGAGCGGCGAAGTGAAGCAGGGCGTAGGGCATCTGAATCAGCCTTACGGTAGCCACGCCAACCGGACCTGGCACAAACTGGCCGAGTACGCCGTCGCCACGCTGGGCGAGACGCCGGAAGCGGAGAAAATGCTCTCTTACGCGTTGGCTAAGTTCTTTGCGGTTTACCCCGTGTGGTCGGACGACGATGGCGGCTGGCACGAGGGACTGTCCTATTTCGGCGGCTACATGTCGAAGGCCGCCTGGTGGATGGAGCTTGCGCGCACGCCGCTCGGGATCGACGGCTTCCTGAAGCCGTTCTTCGCCCGTTTCGGCGACTATGCCATGTATTCGGCGCCGCCGGGTTCGCCGGACCTGGGTTTGGGAGACCTGGCATACCGGCCGGTATCGGCAAACTGGTCTTTCATGCACTACTATGTGCGCCGCGCGAAGAACCCGTACTGGGCTTGGTGGACGGAGCAATGGAACATCCCCTCCGGCACCGAGGATATTGTGTGGGATTTCCTCTGCGGAGCGGCGCCCTCGGTGGCGACGAAAGCGCCCGTGGATCTGCCGCCTTCGAAAGTGTTCCGAGGCACCGGCGTAGCCATCTTGAATACGGATCTCACCAGCTCGGAGTCGAACGTGCAGGTGCGCTTCAAGTCGAGCCCCATGGGGCGTTGGAGCCATGGGCACGATCCGCACAACAGCTTCACGTTGAACGCATACGGCGAGGCGCTGCTGGTGAACAACGTGTACCGCGACCTTTACGGCACGCCGTTCCACAAGGATTGGGTGTGGTCAACGCGCTCGCAGAACGCGGTGCTGGTGAACGGGGCCGGGCAGAAGCCGCACTCGGCGGACCTGGGTGGCCGGATTGTACTGGCGAACCTCGGCGATGAGCTGGACTACGTGGTAGGCGATGCGGCGGCTTCCTACGAAGGAAAACTGACCGACGCGCGCCGGCACGTCATCTTCCTGAAGCCGGACGTCGTGGTGGTGGCCGACGAACTGCGTGCGCCGCGGCCTTCCACCTTTCAATGGATGCTCCACGCGCAGAAACCGTTCGAACTGCGCGAAGGCGCACAGCAGTTGGTGCTCGAGCGGGAGCGCGGCGGTGTGGTTGTGGATTACGTGGCCGAAGACAGTCTGCGCATGAAGCAATGGACCGGGTACGACCCGCCGCCGGATCAGCAGTATCTCCATTCGGCAAAATTGCCGGCCATTCCCCCGCAGTGGCACGTCGAAGCGTCCAGCCAGGAACCCGAGATGCAGGCGTTCACGCTCACCGTGCTACGCGTATACCGAAAGGGCCGGGCGCCCGAGGGCGCGGTACAAACGACGCGCCGCGGCAACGCCGTAGGCATCCAGGCTGCATCATCTACAGCCGGCGAGTTCCGCATGTCTTTCCTGCGGACTAACGACGCCACATTCACCGTCGTGAAGCGCGGTAAGCGGACCTGGCGGCTCAAGGCGCCGTGGCACGGCAGAGGAGAATAAGGTGGTTTGATGCTATGTCCAAATGTTGAAAGGACATTCTGCCTCATGCAATCGAGCTTCTGGAAGGCAACGTGAATTCTGCTGGCGGTGTATGTGGCCGTAGTCTTGATGCGATTCTGGGGCGGTTTTCCGATAACGCTTTTGTTGTTCCTGTATTTCACATCACCTGGACGCTATTCTGCGTCATCAGAATCGTGCAGTTACGCCGTGATGGCGCTCACAAGGCTGATGCCCAGCAATACGGCCGGGAGAGTTACGGATTCTGGCCGGGCGGTCTGGTCAGTTCAATGGCCTTGTTTGGAGTGATCGTCATGCTCACTCAGGTCGTGTAAGCCGCGCCGCTATGCATGGAATTCCGGAATCACGTAGCCTGTCCCCGGATCTGGCCGCGGGCAAGGCGAATGAGGAGCGCAGTGCCCGGCGGCGCGTCGGCGGGGTCTTTCAGGATCAGGCCGGCGGTGGTTTGGACGATGGCGTAGCCGCGGTCGAGAATCTTCAGCGGGCTCAATTCCGTCAGGTGGGCGTTGGTGAGGTCCAGGCGGCTTCGCGCTCGTGTGAGCCGTGCTCGAATCAGTTCGGCCATGCGAGCGTCGGCGGCGTCGATGCGCTGCCAGGCACGCGCCAGGCGCAGCCGCACGTCGCGTCGCATGACGCGTGTGGTAAGCGCTTGCAGACGGTGCCGCGCGTCGCCGATGCGCAGGCGCACCGACTGCTGCATCCGGCCGATCGAAGCCTGGATGTTGTCGAGCAGTTCCTGGCGCGTGCAGATCACTACTTCGGCGGCGGCCGAAGGCGTAGGCGCGCGGAGGTCGGCGACGAAATCCGCGATCGTGAAATCCGTTTCGTGGCCGATTGCGGAAATCACCGGCACGGAACAAGCCGCGATGGCTCGGGCGACAGCTTCCTCGTTGAACGTCCACAGGTCCTCGAGCGAGCCTCCGCCGCGCGCGACAATCACAACCTCCGCCCAGCCCGATTCGTTGAAATACTGAATGCCGCGGACCACCTCTTCCACGGAGCCTTCGCCCTGCACGAGCGCCGGATAGAGGCGTATGTGCAAACCCGGGAACCGGCGGCCAAGCACGTGTAGAATGTCGTGGATGACCGCGCCGGTGGGGGAGGTCACGATGCCGATGCGCCGGGGCAGGCGCGGCAGCGGACGCTTGCGCGCCGTATCGAAAAGGCCTTCCTCGGCGAGCTTTTTCTTGAGCTGCTCGAACGCCAGTTGCAGCGCGCCGAGTCCCTGCGGTTCGAGGGCTTCGACAATTAACTGGTATTCGCCGCGCGCCTCATAGACGTCGATACGCCCGCGCGCGAGCACTGCCATACCGTCCTGCGGCTTGAAACGCAGCAGGCGGGCGACGTTGCGGAAGGCCACGGCGCGCAGTTGCGCACCCTGATCCTTCAGCGCGAAATAGTAATGTCCACTCGATGCCAACTTCACGCCCGAGATCTCGCCGGCCACCCAGATATCGCCAAAGGTTTTTCCCAGTATCTCGCGCACGATGCTGGTCAACTCGCTGACCGTGAGTATTTGGCGTTCGGGTGTCCAGTTCAGATCCAACTGCTGCATGGAAGACGCTCCGGCACGTTATACAATAGCAAGTCTCGCATGGCGATTGACTGGTTCCCGTTATGGCTGAGTCTGCGCGTGGCCGCGCTTGCGACCGCCGCCGGTTTGATCCTTGGGCTGTGGCTGGCCTACCTGCTCGCGAACCGTGAATTCCGCGGCAAGGAACTGCTGGACGCGGCTGTGACGCTGCCGTTGGTGCTGCCTCCGACCGTACTCGGCTACTACCTGCTGGTATTGTTGGGACGCGCCAGCCCGCTGGGGAAGCTTTACGAAGCGGTGTTCGGCGGGCCGCTGGTTTTCACCTGGCAGGCTGCGGTCGTAGCGGCACTGGTGCATTCGGCGCCGCTGCTGGTGAAGTCGGCGCGCGCGGCGCTGGAGAGCGTGGACCCCAGCTATGAGAAAGCGGCGCGGAACCTTGGCGCCGGCGAATGGCGTATTTTCTGGCGCATCACGCTGCCGCTGGCTCGCCGCTCGATCCTGGCCGCGACGGTGCTCGCCTTCGCGCGCTCGCTCGGCGATTTCGGCGTCACCATCATGCTGGCCGGCAACATCCCGGGGCGCACGCAGACAGTGGCGGTGGCCATTTACGACGCGGTGGAAGGAGGTAATGGCACCGTGGCGGCAGCGCTGGCGGTGGCGATCTCAGCCGTGGCTCTGGTGATCCTGTACTTGGCGAATCGTTTGAGCCCTAAGCAGGTGGCGGAATGATCCGGGCGCGCATCCGCAAATCGTTTCCAGCGCGGGCAGAGTCCGCGGCGTTCTCCCTGGATGTCGACTTCAGCACATCGCTCGGCGTCACGGTGTTGTTCGGCCCCAGTGGCGCGGGCAAGACGCTGACGCTGGACATTGTCGCGGGTTTCGTTCGCGCCGACGAAGGCCGCGTCATGCTGGACGAGGAAATCCTCTTTGACGGCGCGACGCAGGTGCATCTGGCTCCGCATGCGCGCCACTGCGGCTATGTCTTCCAGAACTACGCCCTGTTCCCGCATATGACGATGCGGGAGAACCTGAACTTCGCCGCCACCTGCGCCGGTTCCCGTACTCGCAAGCTGCGGCTGGAGCGGCACCGCAAGGTGAACGAGATGATCGAGCGCTTTCGCCTGGAGGATGTCGCCGGACGCAGACCGAACGAGGTTTCGGGGGGCCAGAAGCAGCGCTGCTCGATTGCGCGGGCGCTGATCGGCGAACCCAAGGTCCTGCTTCTCGACGAACCCGCCCGTGGCCTGGACGCTCCCCTCAGAGCTGAGTTGTACGCCGTGCTCCGGCAGGTGCGCGCGGAGTTCGGCACGCCGATCGTATTGGTCACGCACGATCTGGAGGAATGCCTGGAACTTGGCGACGAGATGCTCGTTCTACGGGAGGGCAAGCTGGTGCAGAGCGGCCAGCCCGTGCGTGTCCTGGATCAGCCGGCCAACGTGGATGTAGCCCGTCTGATGGGCATCTTCAACATTCTCGAGGCGCAAATCACGGCGCTCGATCCGGCCAACAAGACCAGTCGCGTGAGGGTTTCCGATTTCGAACTGAACGGGCCGTATTTTCCAGGAAAGCTGCGCGGCGATCGCATCTGGCTCTGCGTGCGGCCGGAACTGCTTACCGCGCGCCCGCGCGACGGCAAGCCGGGATCCAACCAGGTGCCCGTTCAACTCGGGCGCATCATAGACAAGCCGGGCGGCGTGCGGCTGGAATTCTCCGGCGGCATCTTTGTGGATATGCCGCGGGCAGAGTTCGAGCCCGGACGGCACAACAAAGAGTGGATCGTGCAATTTCCGCCCGATGCGCTGCGCGCACTCTGACCCCGGAGAAGCAGATTACACGGTAGTCTAGTGATTAGCGGTAGATAGCGGGGGTTGAGACGTTACAGCGCTAATCGAAGGAGACCGTTATGCTGTGTCGGCGTTTGTTGTTGGTGGGGCTCTGTTTAGCCGCTCTTTGCCTGGCGGCGGAGAAGGTAGTGGGCGGACCATTCGTCGTGAACGTAGAGCCGCGCGCGGCCACGGTGGCATGGATTGTCGAAACCAGCGAGGTGAAACTGGGGCCGGCGCCGGGCAACTGGACGATGCATACGGCGTCGTTGCGCAGCGAGAAAGTGGCATTCACAGGGCTGGAACCTGGCAAAACCTATCACTATGACGTGGCCGTCGCCGGACCGGCGGGGAAGGGTTCGTTCAAGACCCCGCCCGTGGCTGCGGCTCCCTTTCAATTCGTGGTGTTCGGCGACACCCGTACTCGCCACGAAATACATAAGAAACTGATCGCCGCCATCGCGCCGCTCAACCCCGATTTTGCCATCCATACCGGTGACTTGGTGGCGAACGGGAGCGACACCTCCCAATGGCCGGCATTCTTCTCCATTGAGCGTGAGCTATTGAGCAAGACAGCGTTTTTTCCGGTGATCGGCAACCACGAGCGCAACAATCGTCAGTTCTATGAGTTCTTCGACCTCAGCTATCCGTATTACACGTTCAACTGGGGCGCCGCGCACTTCATCGTGTTGAACACGGATGTCGGCAACATCGCGGTGAGCGAAATGGCGCGGGACGGATTCTGGGCGGAACAGATGCGCTGGCTCGAGGCCGACCTGGAGAAGAACGCGAAGGCCGATTTCATATTCGTCGTCTGCCACCACCCGCCGTTCACTGCCATGAGCAAGCGGCAGAAGCATGACGAACGAATGGAGATGCTGGTCGAACTGCTCGAAAAATACAAGGTGACGGCCATGTTCAACGGCCACGACCATAACTACCAGCACCATCTGAAGAACGGAGTGCACTACATCGTGACCGGCGGAGGTGGCGCGCCGCTCTACCCGGTGGACGCGGCGATCCCGAACGTGACGCAGAAGGTGATGAGTACCGAGCACTTCGTGACGGTCAAGATCGACGGGAAAACTGCCCGCGCCCAAGCCATCGGCCTTGACGGGCGCGTTTTGGACACGGTGCAGCTCAAGCCTTAGCCGCGAACCCCATCAGGACTCCGCGGAGGCGCGGCCGACTCCCGTACAACCAATTCGCCTTGAACCTTCACGTGAGGCTCACACTTCCTGCCGGCCAGGAGGTCTAGCAGCATGCCCGTCGCGAGCTGCCCCATACGGCGCTTGGGCTGCCGGATTGTTGTCAGCGGGGGATTTGTATCGGTGCAGATGAAGAGGTCGTCGAAGCCGGTCAAGGAAATGTCTCTCGGCACCACGAGAGAATGGGCACGAGCGGCGCGCAGCGCACCGATAGCTGTCATATCGTTGTAGCAAACCACGGCGGTCGGCAGGTGACTCAAGTCAAGAAGTCTCCCCATGGCTTCAGCGCCGCCCTCGATGCGGCCGTCGCCCGCTGCCACCAGTTCCGGACCGAGCGCGATGCCAGCCAGATCCAACGCTTGCCGATAGCCGTTGTAACGCTCGGCGTCGGATTGGTGACCCAGGTGGTCCCCGATGTAGGCGATCCGGCGATGGCCCAGGCGGATCAGATACTCCGTCAGTGCGCGGCTGGCGGGTGCATTGTCGATCTCGACCGAGTGCTCGAACGGTTCCGGAAATTGGTTATTGATCAGCACGAGCGGGACTCTCATGCGAGTCAGCAAAGGTGTATACCGCGCGCCCATGCGCGAGGCCAGGACCAACACGCCATCCACGCGGCGTTCGAGGAAGGACTCGACAACTATGGTTTCGCGCCCGCCTTCAGCGTACGACTGCGCAAGCAAGACCGAGTATCCAGCTTCGTTCGCTGCCGCTTCGATGCCGGTGACAACTTCCGCCATAAACGGATCGGCTATGGTGGTGACTACCACACCGATGGTGTTCGTCTTGCGCGTTACCAAGCTGCGCCCGACGGCGCTGGGCACGTACCCAGCCTTGTGGGCGATACGGCGGATGCGATCGGCGGTTTCGTGGTTGATGAGCGGACTGCCTTGCAAGGCGCGCGACACAGTGGAGCAACTAACGCCCGCTGCCTTGGCAATGTCCTTAATCGAGGTTGGCCTCACGATTCTATTCACAGACCGTTGACACCGACTAATTTACAGGATAATCTATCTGGAAAGTTCGTGCACACGTTTGCAATAGAGGTTTTGAGGGAATTTCAATATGGTGAACCAGCGATCACGGGCAATACTGTACACGCTGGCCGTTTGCAGCCTAGTCCTGCTCTGGCTGCCGGCCGCGGGCTTCGCGCAGTTTGAAACAGCAACGGTCCTGGGTATGGTGAAGGACGCCTCCGGAGCGGTGATGCCTGGAGCAAAAGTAACCCTGGAGAATCTTGGCACCGGCATCAAGGAGACTGCAACAACCAACACGGAAGGCAGTTACCAATTCCTCGCGGTGAAACTGGGCCGGTACCAGGTGCGTGTCGAGGCGGACGGCTTCCGTGTCGGCTTGTCTGAACCGTTTGAAGTATTGACGGGCGCCCGCCAGCGCGTGGACATGTCCATGCAGGTTGGCGCCACCAGTGAGAGCATAACGGTAACGGGAGCCGCCAAGCTGCTAGAGACGGATTCGAGCGACCGCGGCCACGTAATTCGTGCCGATCAGATCGTCAACCTGCCGTTGAACGGGCGAGCATACGCCGACCTGGCCCTGCTGGCGCCCGGAGTCCGTAAATCTCAGATCACCAACCGTGATGCCTCCTTCAACGTAAACGGCCAGCGCATGGCGCTGAACAACTTTACGATTGACGGTCTGGACAACAATTCTTACGCTACCAGTAATCAGGGCTATTCCAACCAGGTGGTGCAGGTCTCGCCGGACGCCCTGGCTGAGTTCAAGGTTCAGACCAACAACTACAGCGCCGAATACGGACGCGCCAGCGGCGCCGTGGTCAACGCTTCCATCCGAAGTGGCACGAATAGCTTCCGCGGATCGGCCTGGGAGTTTAACCGCAACACGGTGCTGAACGCGGCCGGATATCAGTTCGCCCGCGCCGCCAACTGGACAAAGCCCGCGCTGAATCAGAACCAGTTCGGCCTCACGTTCGGCGGCCCGATCTTCAAGGACCGTACCTTCTTCTTCGTCGACTATGAAGGGTTCCGTGCGGTGTCCCATGCCGTCTCCACGCAGACTTTGCCCACCGTCGACATGCGTAACGGCATCTTCACCACAGCCATTCAGGATCCGTTTTCGGGGACATTGTTCCCGGAGAACAGAATTCCACAGTCGCGCATCAGTAGCTACGTGCAGAAGGTGATCGCCGGTTCGCCGGAACCGAACCTGCCCGGCGTGTCCGCCAACTATCAATGGATGCCGCGCGGCCAGTCCTACAACGACAAAGGCGACGTCAAGATCGACCACCGCTTCAACGACAAGCTGAACGTGTTTGTTCGCGCGAGCCAGCGGAAGGTAAACCAGTACGAGCCGCCTTCGTTCCCCGGTCTCTCGGCCAAAGGTGGCAACGCACACGTCCGCATCCTGAACCAGCACCTGGCTGTCGCAGCCAACTACCTGGTGGATCCGCGCTCTCTGCTTGAAGTGCGCATGGGCTTCTCCCGCACCGACGGCGGTAAGTTCCCCGACGGCGTCGGCGGACCAGGCATGGAGGAGTTGTACGGCATCACAGGTGTGCCCAAGAACCCGCGTTATTACGGCGGTCTCTTTACGATCAACGTCAGCGGCTATCCTGGCTACGGTCGCCAGAGCAGCAATCCGCAGTTCCAGAATCCATTTGTCTACAACCCGAAAGTGAATTTCTCAAGGTTGATGGGCACGCACAGTTTGAAGGTCGGATACGAGTACCAGGCCATCAATACCGAGGTGGACGACTTCAACCCCAAGTACGGTGTGGAAAACTACGGGGGGCTCTTCAGTAAGCCGAAGGGATCCACCGCGGGCAACTACAATTTCGGCTTCGCCGATTTCCTGCTGGGAGCGCGCGACTGGTACGAATTGAGCGCTCCGACGGTGGCAAACCTCAGGCAGAGGATGCACTTCTACTACTTCCA